>BNJS01003801.1_pt1 | contig 240422 bp, 267 predicted proteins | sample 8540461 | NCBI WGS metagenome assembly BNJS01 (sample SAMD00202454, study PRJDB9452) | human saliva metagenome | isolation source: human saliva | place: Japan
GCGGCTGGTTGAACTCGGTGAAGGTGGTGCTGGGCTTCTTGGAGCTGGCGCTGGCGCTGAAGTTCCTCTCCGTGGCCGACACGGCTTACGGTTGGCGGTTGCTCGACCGTGAGGTGTTTCTCGTGCTGTGGATCGTCATCTTCGCCCCTGCTCGGGTTCTACCTCTTGGGCAAGATCCGCTTCAGCCACGACAGCGAGTTGCGCCACGTGTCTGTGCCGCGGCTCTTCATGGCCATCGTCTCGCTCGCCTTTTCCGTCTACATGATCCCCGGCCTCTGGGGCGCGCCACTGAAGGCCGTCAGCGCTTTTGCTCCGCCGCTCTACACGCAAGATTTCAACTTGTATAAGGATGAGGTGCACGCCGTGTTTGAGGGATTACGAGGCGGGTATGGCTTATGCCAAACGCGTGAAGAAGCCGGTGCTGATCGACTTCTCGGGCTACGGCTGCGTGAACTGTCGGAAGATGGAGGCGGCCGTTTGGACGGATGCCCGCGTGAAGAAGTTGCTCGAAGAGAAGTATGTCTTGATCACCCTCATGGTGGACGACAAGACGAAGCTGCCCGAAGCGCTCACCATCACCGAGAACGAGAAGGAGCGCCGACTGAAAACGATCGGCGACAAGTGGAGCTACCTGCAACGCTCGAAGTTTGGCGCCAATGCGCAGCCTTTCTACGTGATCCTCGACAACGAGGGTCGGCCGCTCGCCCCGTCGTACGCCTTCGATGAGGATGCCTCGAAGTACGTCCGCTTCCTTGAGGACGGCTTGACGCGGTACAAGCAACAAGGCGAGACATCGAACAACGAATAAAAATCGGAGAGAGGGTAGAGGAAAGAATTTGAATGCCTCTACTCTTCACCCTCTACCCTCTATCCTCTACCCTCTATTATGCATACGAAAGAAGAAAAGATGGAGGCCTTCGGCCGACTGCTCGACATCATGGACGACCTGCGGGAGAAATGCCCGTGGGACCGCGTGCAGACGCGCGAGAGCCTCCGCACAAACACCATCGAGGAGACCTTTGAACTGAGCGAGGCCATCCTCAAAAGATCACCCCGAGGAGATCAAAAAGGAGCTGGGCGACCTGCTGCTCCACATCGTTTTTTACGCCAAGATCGGCCAGGAGAAAGGCGAGTACGACATCAAGGACGTCTGCGACGCCCTCTGTGAGAAGCTGATCTATCGCCATCCGCACGTCTACGGCACGACTGACGTCCAGGGCAGCACGAGCCGCGTGGAGCAGAACTGGGAGCAGCTGAAGCTGAAGGAAAAGGACGGCAACCGCACCGTGCTGGACGGTGTGCCGACGTCGCTGCCCGCGCTCATCAAGGCCTACCGCATGCAGGACAAGGCGCGCAACGTGGGCTTCGATTGGGAGCGTCGCGAGCAGGGTGTGGGACAAGGTCAGCGAGGAGCTGGGCGAGCTGCGTGCCGAGCTGGATCGTGCTGACGCCGACGCCTCAGAGGCGGAGATGGGCGACTTCCTCTTCAGCGTCATCAACGCCGCACGCCTCTACGGCATCAACCCGGACAACGCGCTGGAGCGCACGAACGCCAAGTTCCGCCGTCGCTTCGACTATCTCGAGGCGCAGACCATCCGCCGCGGCCGCTCGCTCAAGGACATGACGCTGGCCGAGATGGACGCCATCTGGGACGAGGCCAAGCGGCAGGGGATGTAAGTCCTCCGGACGGGCATCAGGAATGCCCCCGCCCCCTTAGAGTTTACCGAGTACAGGAAAGGTCGGGGCGCGTATGGCATACCCTCACCCCGTGAAACCAAAAAAATCTCCGAGAGCACCGATAAATGGCTCTCCCGGAGATTTTTTTGTATCGAAGAGGTTTTGAAATGCTTGCGGAACTTCCGCAGGCATTTCCAAAAAGTGCGGAGGGGGCCGAAAAACCCTGATCAATCCTTCACTTTCTCGTCGAGCAGCGCTGTGTCGATCACCTGCATGATGTCGGCCACGTAGTGGAACGTCAAAGCCTTCGACGTACGTCTGGTTGATCTCCTCTACGTCTTTGCGATTCTCCTCGCAGAGGATGATCTCGCGGATGCCGGCCCGCTTGGCTGCAAGGATCTTCTCCTTGATCCCGCCCACGGGGAGCACCTTGCCGCGGAGCGTGATCTCGCCCGTCATGGCTAGGTTGCTCTTCACCTTGCGGCGCGTGAAGGTGGAGACGAGCGACGTCACCATGGTGATTCCCGCGCTCGGGCCGTCTTTCGGGATGGCGCCCTCGGGTACGTGGATGTGCACGTTCCAATTCTCAAACAGCGACTCCTCGATGCCGAGCTGCGCGGCGTGCGAGTGGACGTATTCCAGGGCCAAGATGGCCGACTCCTTCATCACGTCGCCCAGGTTGCCCGTGATGGTCAGCTTGGCGCTCTTGCCGCGGCTCAGGCTCGACTCCACGAAGAGGATCTCGCCCCCGACGGCCGTCCAGGCCAACCCCGTGACGACGCCCGCGTAACGGTTGTCTTGATACTTGTCGCGGGTGTACTCCACCGGCCCGAGATACTCCCGGAGGTGGTCCACCTTGAGCACCGCCGGCACGGCCTCGTCCGAGGCAATCTTGCGCGCCAACCGCCGCATGATCTTGGCGATCTTCTTCTCCAACGCCCTGACGCCGCTCTCCCGCGTGTAGGAGTCGATGATGGCGCGCACCGTGTTTCGGTGGAAGCGCACGGTGCCCTTCGTGATGCCGTGTGCCTCCATCTGTTTGGGGATCAGGTGACGCATGGCGATCTCGATCTTCTCCTCTAGGATGTAGCCGCTGACCTCGATCAGCTCCATGCGGTCGAGCAGGGGCTGCGAGATCGTGTTCAGGTTGTTGGCCGTGGCGATGAAAAGGATCTTGCTCAGGTCGTAATCGATGTCGAGGTAGTTGTCGTGGAAGGTGGTGTTCTGCTCCGGGTCGAGCACTTCGAGGAGGGCCGATGCCGGGTCGCCCTTAAAGTCGCTGCCCACCTTGTCCACCTCGTCGAGCACGAAGACGGGGTTCGACGTGCCCGCCTTTTGTAGGTTTTGCAGGATGCGGCCCATCATGGCGCCGATGTAGGTGCGTCGGTGGCCTCGGATCTCGGCCTCGTCGTGCAGGCCGCCCAGCGAGACGCGCACGTATTTGCGCCCCAGCGCTTCGGCCACGGATCGTCCGAGCGACGTCTTGCCGACGCCCGGAGGGCCGTAGAGGCAGAGGATGGGCGAGCGCAGGTCGCGCTTGAGCTTGAGCACGGCCAGATGTTCGATGATGCGCTCCTTGACCTTCTCCATGCCGTAATGATCGCGGTCGAGGACGCGTTGGGCGTGCGGCAGGCTGAAGTTGTCGCGACTGTACGTGCCCCACGGCAGGCCGACGATCGTCTGCACGTATTGCGACTGGATGGAGTAGTCGGGCGACTGTGGGTGGATGCGCTCCAGCTTGGCCAGCTCCTTTTTCAAACGTCTCGCCGACCTCCTTGGGCCATTTTTTTCTTCTTGGCCTGCGCGCGCAGTTCGCGGATCTCGATGTCGTTCATGCTGCCGCCCAGCTCCTCCTGAATGGCCTTCATCTGCTGCTGCAGGAAATACTCCTTCTGCTGCTTGTTGATGTCCTCATGCGTCTTCATTTGGATCGACGTCTTGAGCTCGATCAGTTGATACTCGCGGTTGAGGATGAAGAGCAATCGGTAGGCGCGGTTCTTCACGTCGTCGATGGCCAGCAGCTCCTGTTTCTCGTCCGGTTTGGCCACGATGTGGCAGCAGGCAAAGCCGAGCGTGTACATCGTGTTCTGCATGTTGCGGATGGAAAAGACCAGCTCGCGGGGCGGATCGCCGGCCGCTTCGATCATCTTTATCGTGAGATCCTTGATGGTAGAGATGAGGGCTTCATACTCGCGGTCGTCCTTGCTCGCGGGCTGATCGTCGAGCACCGAGATGGCGCCGTTGAGGTAAGGCTCCGTGTCGACGAGGCTGTGTAGGGCCATGCGCTTGCGTCCCTGCAGGATGGCCGTCGTCGATCCGTCGGGCATCTCCAGCACACGCAACACTTCGGCCACGGTGCCGATCGGGTAGAGGTCGTCCAAGCCGGGCTCCTCCACCTCCTCATTTTTTTGGCAGACGACACCGACTAAGATCTTCCGCTGTGAAGCCTCACGGATCAGGCGCATCGACTTCGGTCGGCCCACGAAGATGGGCATGGCCACGCCGGGGAAGAGCACCATGTTGCGTAGTGGCAGGGATGGGGAGCGTCTCGCCCACCTTGTCCATACCTTCCGAGAAATCTTCATCCTTATCGCAATCCATCAGTATGGGCATCACAGCACCCATTGATTCGTCTATGTCGTGCGTGTCCGACACGTATAACTTCTCTCTTGCTTTCTTACTCATCCTGTTTTTTTCTTCTTCTTAAAAATGGCTCGCAAAGATAACGCCGTGCCCCGATCACGGCCTGAGCGTCGACCTATTATATAGGTATATGTCATCGCAGCGCGCCCGCGGAAACTACAAAGCCCGTGCCATGATTCATGTCAGCGATAGATCTTTACGGGCAACACGGGTAACTATCTCTCTCGATGATCCCATTTTGCCCTTGCATGGTGTGCGAGTAGCAAACCACGGGTGGGTTATCCTGTGTAGCCAGCAAACTTGGCCGGCGCCCCTGGCGCCTTTCGGGCCTTGCACGGCATGCGAGATGCAAAACCCGGCGAGTTTCGGGCCTTGCACGGCGTGCGAGATGCAAAACCCGGCGAGTTTCGGGGCTTGCACGCCGTGCAAGTAGTAAAACCCGACGAGTTTGGGGCCTTGCACGGCGTGCGAGTAGTAAAACCCGGCGAGTTTGGGGCCTTGCACGGCGTGCGAGTAGTAAAACCCGGCAAGTTTGGGGCTTTGCACTGCGTGCGAGTAGTAAAAACCCGGCAAGTTTCGGGGCTTGCATGGCATGCGAGTCCCCAGCGCAACGTTTGGCGTGGGCGTTGTTCATTTGCGACCACTAAACCCAAACAAAAAAAGAGATGAGGAATAATGAACAACTGAATCCGACGGTAGCGCGGGTGTGTGGCAGGACTTCCTGCTGTTTTTTGAAAGACCCGCATGCGGCGGGTGCTACCATTTATCGCTGGGGGACGCTCGGGCTGTTTGCCGTGCTCCTGTTGCTGACCCTATCTGTGTGTGTTTTTCGAAGGGTGGATTACCTCAGAACCAATGATCGATGCGTCGGAGCTTGCGGTGCTCACCCCGGAGATGCAGCTGCGGTACATCCTGCTGATCCCCTTAGTTGAGGAGCTGGGCTTTCGAGGCTTCCTGCTTTTTCCACAAAAAAAGAAATACGTGGTGATAGCTGGCTTGTCCATACTCTGTCTTCTCTCTTTGCTCGGAGAAAGTTGGTACGGAGAGCTGCCGTGGTTGCGTTATCCGTTGATGCTATTGGTGGCGCTGTGGCTCGGATCGATGTTGGTAAACAGGAAAGCCCGCGATTGGACGCTGGGCTTGATTGGCCGACATAAGCGTGTGTTGATCTATGCCTCCTCGATCGCCTTTGGTTGCGTACATCTGATGAATCACGACCACTTTGCAGTGATCGACCTGTTGCCGATTGTGCCCAAGGTGGTCTCCGGACTGTTCGGAGCCTATGTGACGGTGAGGAGCAATAGCATCGTACCGTCGTGGCTGTTTCATGCGGCGAATAATTCGGTGGTGTCGTTGATACTCTACGTGTGTAGCCTCAGCCTGTGAAACGCGTCCTCACGGCTTATCGCCTCTACCTCGGGCTGCGATTGCGATCCGTGGCGCGGCTGTTCGGTGCGCTGCCTGTGGTGGCCAAGATGCTGTTTGCGGCCATTGCCGTAGCCGTCGGTTACGGATTGCATCGGTCGGAGCTGCCTCATGAGGCGTCGGTTGTGGGATGGGCGGTAGGCGTGTTTGTCGCCGTTGGCACCGGCGTGTGCTGCATAGGGCGCACGGAGCTGGCGCTGCTTGACGAGCTGGGCATACGTCCCGCGTTTGTCTTCGTCGGTCGTTGCCTATTGCTGTCCGTGCCCTTCTTCCTGCTCGATGCGTGGGCGGGGCTGTTGGCAGCGACGGTGGGCACGGCGGTCACGACGATGCTGTCGTGCTATCGTCTGCGCGACCTTTCCGCGAACGGAGGGGCGATCCTTCGGCGACTGCGTTTCGGTGGGCCACTTGCCGCGGCCTATGTGTGGATCGCGGGCTATCGGTCGGGGGCACTGTGGGCCGGCCTGATCGAGGGGTGCGCTGCTGCTCCTCGCTCTCGCGAACGGCAATGCAGACATGGCCGGTGTGTCCATAGGTGTGATGGTTTGCGCACCCGCCTTGACGGTCTATTACAGGCACCCGGATCCGTCGCCCTTCCTGCGCGTCTACCGAAGCGCCGCGTACCTCATGCGTCGCAAGGCCACGGAGGGCGCGCTCTGCACGCTCATTCCGCTCGGCTGGAGTCTGCCGCTGTCAGTCGCAGCCTTCCCCGATCGCGCGGGATGGTTGGCCGGCGTAGCGGGCCTGTCGGTCTATGTGGCGATGGTGCTTCTTTACGGGCTTAAGGGTCAAATATGTTCCTGCGGGGTGCTATAACACACTGTGCGTCTCATTAAGGGTCAAATATGTTCCTGTGATGGTTCAACTCTCGTTTATAGGACAGGGGTTGTATGCTATTATAATGGCCTGAATAAGTCTTTGCTTTCTTTCCCGAGAGATTCCACGATGTAAGCGCAATTTCGTCTTCAGGGAAGCATTCAGTGACTCCAATGCATTATTGGTGTTTGGTAGGCCTAACTCCGGAAAGCATTGGTAGGTATTATAGAGAATATCTAAGTGCCTTGTTAAGCTAAAATAAGCGGCCCTTAAACGCCGATGGGTATAAGTGAAAGACGCTCCATTTTCTGAGAATGTTTTTCTCTTCCAAGTATGCCTTCCACTGCTCATGCCATTGTGCTAATAAACCAGCAAACTGTTTTTTTGTCAGATTGTGTAAGCTGTAGGCCGATCTCTTTCAGCGCAATAGAGGCCGGATGTTTTTGGATGATTGGTGAGCAGCTGTCTGATACGCTGTATTTGATGAAATTGACAGTATTGGTAAGGGATTGGTGCTAAGGCTTTTTCTCAGTCCAGAGAGTCCATCAGAAATGACTCCGCTCACCCGTATTCCTTGTCTTTTTGAGATAAGCTATTCCTGCCAAGTAATCTTCTATACGCTCCTTTCGATAAATGAATCTGAAATGAAGGACGCGATAGGTGGCTACATCCATGAAAAAGTCCCTACGCCAAAAATTTCTACCCCAGTATGTGGTATCCATTTGAAGCGCCACAGTTCGAGGTGCTATAGAGGTAGAACTGAGAGGAAACTTTTCATACGACGCTTTACTGTAGAACAAGATATACCCAATCGCTCTGCGATCTGTGCAATGGTGTAGGTACCTTGAGCATAGTACCGATAAACTGCTGAAGAATCTACACGCGAACGACCACTGAAGTAGTGTCTACAGCTATGGCAGAACCAATAAGACGCTCCATTTCGTGTGCCTTTACGTATCACATCTTTTTGATCCACAATGGGGGCACTTTTTTTCGAGTTTGATCTCTCATAATACTATGAGATACAACATATGCATGTATCACAGTGTGTTATAGCACCCCGCAGGAACATATTTGACCCTTAAGCCTCTTTACGCCACCTATGCCTTTTATCCTCATCTGCTCACGTCTATTGTAGTGGCGGGCGTGTTGATCGTGGGGTCGGCCGTGTGGCTGTCGGTTGTGCCTGTCGGCGTGGCCGTCGCCTCGTTGGCGGCCATCCTCGTGGGGCTGCACGGGTTGTCCATCTATAATATGAAACACTTCTTATGGCCAACCACTTAAACATCATCCGGCAGGAATACGGCCGACGGACCCTACTTCACGACCTCCGACAAGACTATGCTGCGGGTCGCATCCACGGCTTCTTGGGCGAGAATGGCGCGGGCAAGACAACGCTCTTTCGCTGCATGGCCGGCCGATTGTCCTTCGAGGGCGAGCCGATGTTTTCGCCCGAGACGCGTGTCGGGTTCCTGCCCGCCGAGCTGTACATGTATCCGATGATCACTGGGCGGGAGTTTCTGCGATTCTACGTCACGGCTCGCGGCCTGCCCTATGACGCCGCTCGGCTCGAGCAACTCAATGCGGCCTTCGAGCTGCCGCTTGATGAGTACGCCGAAGTCTACTCCACAGGGATGCTGAAGAAGCTCTACCTGATGGGGCTGCTTTTTGCAGGACAACGCCGTGCTGTTGCTTGACGAGCCATTCAACGGTCTCGACTTCCGATCCTCGGCCTTCGTCACGGCCCCTACTCACGGAGTATCGGCGGCGGGGGCAGACCGTCTTCGTAGCCTCGCACGATCTGGATCACCTGCTGAGTTACGCCGACACGCTCTCTTGGCTCCGCTGCGGCACGATGACGTACTATCCCGATCGCTCCGTCTTTGAGGACGTGCGGCAGGCCATCCGCCGTGAGGCCGCAGAGCGAGTGCAAGGCGCCGACCTGCTGTGAATGGTCGCCGATCAATAGAAAGAATGCCGGGTACACGATGGGAACTCTCTCCCACATGTACCCGGCATTCTTCGCTTGCGGTATATGTTACGGTTGGCCGCGGCTTATTCTTCTTCCCAATCGAACTCGAGATCGGCGTCAGCGTCGTCGGCGTCTTCCTCTTCGGGAGGGATGTCCCACGCTTCGTCGTCGTCGGCCATGAGGCTCATATCCATGTCGCGGTGGACGATGGCGTCGGCGTCGTGGAAGGTCTCGCGGTTCAGCTCCTGCCAGAGCAAGTCCTTCAGCTCGGTGATGCCTTGGCCTGTGACGGACGAGATGAAGCGACAGGGCAGATCGTCGGGCAAGTCGGCCGACAGCGCCTCGGTCAGCTCCTCGTCGAGGAGGTCGCTTTTGGTGATGGCCAGTATGCGACTCTTGCCCATCAGCTCCGGGTTGTATCGCTCCAGCTCGCCCAGCAGGATCTCGTACTCCTTACGGATGTCGTCCGCATCGGCAGGCACCATGAAGAGCAGCAAAGCGTTGCGTTCAATGTGGCGGAGGAAGCGCAGCCCGAGTCCGCGACCGTCGCTGGCGCCCTCGATAATCCCCGGGATGTCGGCCATGACGAACGAGCGATTGTCGCGCCAGCTGACGATGCCCGAGTTAGGGCTCCAGCGTGGTGAAGGGATAGTCGGCGATCTTCGGCTTGGCGGCTGAGACGACCGACAGCAACGTCGATTTGCCTGCATTGGGGAAGCCCACCAGCCCGACGTCGGCCAAGAGTTTGAGTTGCAGCACCACCTTACGTTCCTGGGCCGGCTCGCCCGGCTGAGCGTAGCGCGGCGCCTGATTCGTGGCTGTCTTGAAATGGGTGTTGCCAGCACCGCCGCGTCCGCCTTTGAGCAGCATCACCTGCTGCCCATCCTCGGTGACGTCGCAGAGGTATTCGCCCGTGTCGGCGTCGAAGGCTACCGTGCCGCAGGGCACCTCGATGATGCGATCCTCGCCGTCGCGCCCTGTGCTGCGTTTGGCGCCGCCGCTGCGGCCGGAGGTGGCCACCACGTGACGCTCGAACTTGAGGTGCAGCAGCGTCCAATAGTTCCGATTGCCGCGCAGATAGACGTGTCCGCCCCGTCCGCCGTCGCCGCCGTCGGGCCCTCCGCGCGGGATGTACTTCTCGCGGCGGAAGTGGGCCGACCCGGCGCCGCCCTTGCCCGAGCGGCAGTAGATCTTGACGTAGTCAACGAAATTCGATTCAGCCATTTATCTGTCTTTGACGCGGTCGATGGCCTCAGCAATGCGTTCGAAAAATCTCCTCGATTCGACCGATGCCCTTGATGGCGACGTGCTTCCCTTCGCCGATGTAATACGTGGCTAGGGGGCCGTCTGGGTGTGATAGACGTCGAGTCGGGCCTTGATGGTCTCCGGGTTGTCGTCTGATCGGCCGGAGATCTTGCCGCGCTCGATGAGTCGGTCTACCAGCTCATCGTCCTCCACCTGCAGGTCGAGCAGGATGTGGATGTCCGTGCCGCGTTCGTTGAGCATCGTCTTGAGCGCCTCGGCCTGCTTCAGGGTGCGGGGAAGCCGTCGAAGATGACGCCCTTCGATCCGTGCTTGCCATCGAGGAAGTCAGCGATGAGGCGGACGATCAGATCGTCGGGCACGAGTTGCCCGCGGTCGATGTATTCCTTAGCCGTTCGTCCCAGCTCGCTGCCACGGCTGATGGCTTGGCGCAGCATGTCGCCGGTAGAGATATAGTCGAAGCCGTAACGCTCGACGATCATTTTGCTTTTGTGTCCCTTTGCCTGAGCCGGGTGCACCGAATATTACGATATTGAACATAGTGCTATAGAGATTAGAGTTCTACGATTTTTATAGATGTCACGCGCCATGCGTCCGCGCCCGTCGTAATCGAGCCCGAAGCCGACGATGAAGTCGTTGTCGATCTCCATGCCCACGTAATCCGGGCGGAGGTCGCACTGCAGCGATCCGGGTTTGAGCAGCATGGTGGCCGGGGCGTACGTCGCGGACGCCCTCTTGGCGCAGTCGCTGGGTGACGTATTGCATGGTCAAGCCCGTGTCGATGATGTCCTCCAGGAGGACAATCGGGCGCTCGGTGTCTTTGTTGCGTATGGGCAGCAGTTCGCGGACGATGCCGTCGGACTTGGTGCCGTGATACGACGAATAGGCGGCAAACGTCAGCTCAGACTGGGGCGAGAGTCGGCTCACCAATTCAGATACAAACATGAATGCGCCGTTGAGGATGCCCACATAGAGCGGGTCTCGCCCCTCCATATCGCGGCGTATTTCTCCGGCCATACGATCAATGGCCGCCACAATTTCCCTCTCCGGGATATAAAGCTCGAAGGCTTTGTCTTTTAGCCGTAACTGTTTATTCATCACGTTATCCAGTTGTTAAGGCGGGCAAATATAGACGATAATTCGAGGGGCTTTTTGGATAGATAAGGCGTGAGTGCGACATGGAAGGCCTCTGTCGAGGCTGGGGGAAAGTGGAGCTTGACCAAACAGGCGCCTGTTTACCTTCGCGCAGGCCTCTGCCGAGGCAGGGAAGTTTGCTTGGTACAAGAAGAGGCGGTGATTTGTCCTGTACCCGGCCAAACTTCGCCGGCGGCCGCAGCCGCCCCCAAACAGGCGCCTGTTTACCTTCGCGCAGATTGCGTAGCCCCAAACAGGCGCCTATTTAGCTTCGCGCAGACTGCGTAGCCCCAAACAGGCGCCTGTTTAGCTTCGCGCAGACTGCGTAGCCCCAAACAGGCGCCTGTTTAGCTTCGCGCAGATTGCAGGGGCCCTAAACAGGCGCCTGTTTACTCTCGTGCAGATTGCGTAGCCCCAAACAGGCGCCTGTTTAGCTTCGCGCAGACTGGAGTGACCCAAACAGGCGCCTGTTTGCCTTTGAGGATGGCATCGTGGTGCGCGAAAGGCGCCCTCGGGGAGCAGAGAGGGATTGCTGCGGGGCAGAGGCCCGATAAAGATTTCGGCCGGCTGTTTACTTTTTGCGTCCGACAAAGGTTTTTTTAGAGTAAATGAACGACATAAAAAAACAGGATCGAGAGGCTGCGGGAGGCGCTGGATGAGCATAACCATACCTACTATGTGCTTTCCGCGCCCATTATCTCCGATCATACGTATGACGAGATGATGCGCGAGCTGCAACAGCTTGAGGCTGCGCATCCGGAGCTGGCCGACCCCAATTCGCCTACGCAACGCGTCGGCAGCGACCTCACGGAGGGCTTCACGCAGGTGGAGCACCGATACCCTATGCTTTCGCTGGGCAACACGTATTCCGAAGACGAGGTGCGGGAGTTTTACGACCGCGTCGCTCGGACGCTCGGCGAGCCCTTCGAGGTGGTGGCCGAGCTGAAGTATGACGGCACATCGATCTCGCTCATTTACGAACGCGGGCGGCTCGTGACGGCTGTGACACGCGGCGATGGCGTGCGTGGCGACGACGTGACGGCCAATGTGCGCACCATCCGCTCCATCCCCTCCGACTGCGTGGCGAGGGCTGGCCGGAGCGGCTTGAGATGCGTGGTGAGGTGCTCCTGCCCTGGGCCGAGTTTGAGCGCCTCAATCGAGAGCGTGAGGCACAGGAGGAGCCCCTCTTTGCCAATCCGCGTAACGCTGCCTCGGGCACGCTGAAGCTCCAGAACCCGCGCATTGTGGCTTTGCGACGCCTCGATGCATACCTATATTATATGTTGGGCGACAACCTGCCCGCCGACAATCATTACGACAATTTGCAAGCGGCACGCCGGTGGGGATTCAAAACGTCCGACGCCATGCGTGTCTGCCACACGCCGGAGGAAATTATGGCTTACATCGCGCATTGGGACACCGAGCGCCACCGCCTGCCCGTGGCTACGGACGGCATTGTGCTCAAGGTAAACGCCCTTCGACAGCAACGTGCGCTCGGGGCCACGGCGAAGAGTCCGCGGTGGGCCATCGCATATAAGTTCCAGGCCGAGCGGGCGGAGACGCGCCTCGTTTCGGTCGACTATCAGGTGGGCCGCACGGGCGTGGTGACTCCGGTGGCTAACCTCGAGCCGGTGCTGCTGGCCGGGGACCACCGTTCGTCGTGCCTCGCTGCACAACGCTGACATTATGGGGCGGCTCGACCTGCATCTCGGTTGCCGCGTGTATGTGGAGAAGGGTGGCGAGATCATTCCGAAGATCGTCGGGGTGGATCGGTCGGAGTCAATGGATGGCGCACCGGTTACGTTCATCAGCCAGTGTCCGGAGTGCGGTACACCGTTGGTGCGCGTGGAGGGTGAGGCGGCGCATTACTGCCCGAACGAATGGGGCTGCCCGCCGCAGGTGAAGGGGCGGATCGTGCACTTTGTCAGCCGTCGGGCCATGAACATCAACATCGGCCCCGAGACGGTCGAGGCACTTTATGACGCCGGCCTCGTCCGCGATGCCTCGGACCCTGTACGACGTGACTCCGGCCGACCTGATGCGCCTCGAGCGCTTCGCCGAGAAGAGCGCGAAGAACTATCGTGACAGTCTGGAGCTCTCGAAGCAAGTGTCTTACGCCCGAGTGCTCTTCGCCCTTGGGATACGCGGCGTGGGGGAGAACATCGCGGCCAAGTTGGCCTACGCGCATCCCTCGATCGACGCGTTGGCGCAGGCCACGGTCGAGGTGCTGATGCAGACGGACGAGATCGGCGAAAAGATCGCCCGCAGTGTGGTGGACTTCTTTGCCGAGGCGCGCAATCAGACGATGGTCAGTCGGCTCAAGGCGCACGGCCTGCAAATGGCACTGGACGAATCGGCCGAGGCCGGCAGTCGGTCGGAAGAGCTGAAGGGGCTCACGTTCGTGATCAGTGGCACCTTCGCCCACCATTCGCGCGACGAGTACAAGCAACTGATCGAGCGTCACGGCGGACGGAACGCATCGTCCATCTCCGGCAAGACGGACTATCTGCTGGCAGGCGAAAAATATGGGCCCAGCCAAACTGGCTAAGGCCGAAAAAAACTGGGGGTGAAACTCCTCAACGAAGACGAATTCTTAAAACTGATAGGGGTATGATTCTTACAACACACTTTTTGAACAAGAAAATAAGGTCGCTGGCCAAGAACGCCACGACACGCGAGCACTGCTATCGCTCGATGGACGATATCCGCTACGTCCTCATCATGTGTGAGGCCCGCGACTGGAAAGCCATCGAGCCGTGCATTGATACATTGAAGAAAAAAAGGGCAAGACGGTGCACGTCTGCGTCTACACCCGCAAGGACGAGGACACCCCGATCTGGGATTACGCCTTCCTGCCCGTCGAGGAGGGGAAGGACGTGGACATGTGGGGCTTCCCGGACAAGAACATGCGTACGCAGCTCAACAACCTCACGGTCGACTTGCTGCTCGACCTGACGAGCGAGGAGGTGCCCGTCATGCGCTACCTGATGCTCCAACACCCGTCGGCCTTTAAGGTCGGGGGCCAAGCGCGAGCAGGGGATGGATCTCTTCGACCTCTCCATCGTTATGAAAGACGATGTGCACGACATTCCCTTCCTCTTCCGCCACATTATGACCTACCTCGAGGCCATTCGATCGGCAAAATCGGCCGGATGAACTAAGGACTGAAAAGACCGTAGAAGGCATGGCTCTGATTGATTTGAAAGGCATGGGGATCGCACTGGTGACGCCATTCAAGGCAGACGGCAGTGTGGATTATGAGGCGCTCGTGAAGCTGGTGGAATATCAGGTGCAGAACGGCACGGACTATCTCGTCGTGCTCGGCACCACGGCTGAGACGCCCACCCTGACCGAGACGGAAAAGGCGGAGATCAAGCGGCTGGTCGTGACGCAAGTGCGCCGACGCGTGCCCGTCGTCCTTGGCGTGGGCGGCAACTGCACACGCGCCGTTGTCGATACGCTCCGACAGGCCGACTTACAGGACGTGGACGCCATCCTTTCCGTCGTCCCCTACTACAATAAACCTTCGCAGGAAGGCATCTTCCGCCACTACGAAGCCATCGCCGAAGCCACCACGCGCCCCTGTGATCCTCTATAATGTCCCCGGACGTACGGGTACCAACATGACCGCTGAGACGACCCTACGCTTGGCCCGCACCTTTCGCAACATTGTCGCCGTCAAGGAAGCCTCGGGGAACATCAAACAGATGAACGACATCATCAAAAACAAACCGGCCGACTTCCAAGTCATTTCCGGTGACGACGGCATCACCTATCCTCTTATTGCACTTGGCGCCGTGGGCGTCATCTCCGTCATCGGCAACGCCTTCCCTCGCGAATTCAGTCGCATGGTGCGTTTGGCTCTCGAAGGCGATTATGACAATGCGCGCGTCATTCATTCGCGTTTCATGGAGCTCTTTGACCTGCTTTTTCGTCGACGGTAACCCTGCCGGTGTCAAGAGTATGCTCAACATGATGGGCTTCATTGAGAATCGCTTACGACTGCCCCTTGTGCCTACGCGACTGACCACTTACGAGAAGATTCGAGAGATCCTGAACCGACTGCAAGACAAATAGCCGTCAGGGATTTGCCCCAGAACCATTATAGCCCCTATTTTTCGGGCCGTTATTTCATTCAAGTATTGATTAATAAAAACAGAAACGAACCATGACAAGGACAATCACATTCAATGAGCTCCGGTCAATCAGGGACCCGTCTGCCTGATGGTACCATTCATCGCATCGCTGAAGATCTCGGCGTGACGGTTGAGACTGTACGTAACTACTTCGGTGGTGAGAATTACAAAAGACGGCAAGAGCTGCGGCCTGCACATCGAGCCGGGTCCCTGATGGCGGCATCGTCATGATCGACGACACAGCCATTCTCGATCGCGCGCTGGACATCCTCGGGATGCAGAAAGTGTAGATCGCCGTACGATCCTGAGATGCTCACATACCCAAAGTGAGATCGGAATGACGACACGAAGATCCCGGGCAGCAATGCAAGTCAGCACGATGTCCGGGATCTTTTTACCCCTTGCCCATCCCCCTTCCGAGCCTCGGAAATGGGTCCAACCTTCGGGAGAGGCCCTTCCGAGCCTCGGAAATGGGCCCAACCTTCGGGAGAGGTCATTTCCCGAGTCAGGAAATGGGTCCCAACCTTCGGGAGAGGTCATTTCCCGAGTCAGGAAATGGGTCCCAACCTTCGGGAGAGGTCATTTCCCGAGTCAGGAAATGGGTCCAACCTTCGGGAGAGGTCATTTCCCGAGTCAGGAAATGGGTCCCAACCTTCGGGAGAGGTCATTTCCCGAGTCAGGAAATGGGTCCAACCTTCGGGAGAGGTCATTTCCCGAGTCAGGAAATGGGTCCAACCTTCGGGAGAGGTCATTTCCCGAGTCAGGAAATGGGTCCAACCTTCGGGAGAGGTCATTTCCCGAGTCAGGAAATGGGTCCAACCTTCGGGAGAGGTCATTTCCCGAGTCAGGAAAAGGGCGTCATCGATCGAATGACTACCCCGTCCCAATCACTCACATTACTCTACGCATCAATCATTCAAAAGGAGGACCATAGACATGGAAAAAGCAATTAGTCACCCCGGCCATTCATACGTATGAAAAGGCTCAAATCCTCAAGACGCTGCTCGAGGCCGAAGGCATCGAGGCGTACATCCACAACGTGAATCAGATCCAGCCCGTCATCTCGGCCGGTGTGCGTGTGCGGATCAACGAGAAAGACCTGCCGCAGGCCCTACGCATCATCGAGGACACGCAGTGGCTGAGCGAGGCGGCCGACGAACAGGGCGCCGACGAGAACGCTCCCTAAGAAGGTGCTTATCCCCATCGACTTCTCGGACTACTCCATCAAGGCCTGCGAGACGGGCATCCGCCACGCCGCCCGCATTGACGCCGAAGTCATGCTCCTGCACGCCTACTTCAGCGCCTACATCCCCTCGGCGCTACCCTTTGCCACGCGTGATCCGATCGTGACCAGAACGGCCGGCAACGAGTCCATCCACGTCGTCTATAAGCGCGTCCAGACCGACATCGAAAACATGTGCACGCTGATCAATCGCAAGATGGAAAGCGGCGAGTGGCCCCGGGTGAAGTACAACTACATCCTCAAGGAAGGCGTGCCCGAGGAGGAGATCTTGGAATACGCCAGGAGTATCGCCCCACGCTCATGGTGATGGGTACGCGCGGCAAGAACCAGAAGAATATCGACCTGATCGGTAGCGTCACGGGCGAAGTGATCGAGCAGACCCAGACGCCGCTCTTGGCCATCCCGGAGCATGTGCCCCTACAGCGATCTCAGCGAGTGTCGCCGCGTAGCCTTCGCCACGTCGTTCAACAAGCGCGACATTGAAGCCTTCGGGCGCTTCGTCACCATCTTCAAGGAATACCCCGTGCAGATCGAGCTGTTCAACATCTCCACCAGCCACAACGAGTGGAACGAGATCCGTCTGGCCGGCATGGACGAGTACCTCACCAAGCAACATCCGGGCCTCAACATCGGGCACACCGTCTTGCGCGACGGCGACCTGCTCGACTCCATCCAGACGTTCGTCGAGGAGAAGCGCATCGACATGATCGCCTTCAGCACCTACCGTCGCAGCATGATCACACGCATCTTCAACCCCAGCATAGCCCGCAAGATGATCTTCCACGGCAACACTCCCCTGCTGGTGATTCCTATTTGATAACCGCATCGCAACATGGCATCTAAGAGCAAATCATCCGTCCTGTTGATCTACACCGGGGGCACCATCGGTATGGTGGAGAACCCCGAAACGGGCGCGCTGGAGCCCTTCAACTTCCGGCACATTCAGGAGCACATCCCCGAGCTGAAGCGGCTGGGGCATAAGACGGCGAGCATCTCCTTCGATCCGCCGATGGATTCGTCCGACATTGGGCCCCGACTCCCGGGCCAAGATCGTCCGCCTCATTGCCGACAACTACGACGCCTACGACGGCTTCGTCGTCCTGCACGGCACGGACACGATGGCCTTCACCGCCTCAGCCCTCAGCTTCATGCTCGAGAACCTGAATAAGCCGGTCATCCTGACTGGGTCGCAACTGCCGATCAACATGCTGCGGACGGACGGCAAGGAGAACCTCATCACCGCCGTCGAGATAGCTGCCGCGAAGGATGGGTCGGGCAAGCCCGTCGTGCCTGAAGTCTGCATCTTCTTCGAGAACCAGCTCATGCGCGGCAACCGCACCTCGAAGATCAATGCCGACGACTTCAACGCCTTCCACTCCTTCAACTATCCGCCTCTGGCACGCGCTGGCGTCACGATCCGCTACGACGAGAAGCTCATCTATCGGCCGCAGCTTGTCCGCCCACTCAAGCCGCACTACGCGTGCGACAAAAAAACGTGGTTATCCTCAAGCTCTTCCCCGGCATCACCGAGGCCGTCGTCTCGTCCGTGCTGCACACACCCGGCCTGCGCGGTGTCGTGCTCGAGACCTTCGGGAGCGGCAATGCTCCGACTGACGAGTGGTTCCTCAAGCAGTTTCGCGAAGCCACGGAGCGCGGCATCGTCGTGGTCAACGTCACGCAGTGCACCGGTGGCTGCGTCGAGATGCACCGCTACGAGGTGGGCCGTAAACTGTTGGAGTGTGGCGTGCTGAGCGGCTTCGATAGCACCTCGGGTGTGCCGTGGCCAAGCTCATGTTCCTGCTCGGGCAGGGAGCTGACGCCGAAGGAGATTCGGGAGCACATGCAATGCTCGTTGATTGGTGAGGTGACGCTATGAACCCGATCCTGATCGTACTGCCGATACTCACCCTACTGATGTTCGACCTCGGGCTGACGCTCCAGCCCGCTGACTTTCTGCTCTTCCGCCGGCGGCCGCGCGCAGTGGCCGTCGGATTGGTGGGGCAGATTGTCGTTTTACCGGCTGTGGCTTTTGCGCTGGGCATGGCCTTCGCGCTGCCGCCCGTCTTCTTCGTCGGGCTGGTGCTTATCGCTTGCTCGCCCGGTGGCAGCTCGTCGAACATCTTTTCCAAGTTAGCCGGTGGCGATGTAGCGCTGTCCGTCACGCTCACGGCTTTGAGTAGCGTCATCACGCTCCTGACCATTCCGCCCATCATGCAGTTGGCCGTCGGAGTATCCGGTGCCGAAGCCTCGGACATTCACCTGCCCGTCGGCCGACTCTTCGTGCAAAACCTACTGCTGATGCTGCTTCCCATAGCGGTGGGTGTCTTCGTGCGCCTCCGTTTCGCACGCGCCGCTGCGGCCATCGACCGTGTGCTGTCGCGTGTGGCCTTCCCTGCGCTCATCCTCCCGGCCGTCCTCTTTTTTTATTCAACATCGGGCCACGATCATGGCCCACTTCACGGGTCTCGGCGCATGCATTACGGCGATGATCCTCACGGCTATTTTGGCCGGCGCCGCCCTCTCGCGGCTGATGCACCTTGAGCGTCGCGAGACACGCACGATCGTCATCGAAGTCGGCATGCAGAACGCTGCGCAAGCCATCGCCGTCGCCTCCAGTCCCCTCATCTTCCATAACGACATCATGGCCATCCCCGCCATCCTCTACGCCCTGCTGATGAACGTCATCCTGCTCATCTATGTCGCGGCGGTGAAGCGGATGGGGTAATTATCGAAACAGGTGTTGCCCGGGGTGATGTAACTGCTAAAAGGGTAGAAAACAGGGCTCGTTTCGGCCTCCTACCGCAGTTGCGGTATTTGGGGGTATGGGCGAAGGGATACTTTTGCGCCCGCTAAAAATGATTCGAGTATAAATTCACTCCATTAGAACAATGAAAGAGAACAAGCCAAACTTGCTCACAGCGGCCCTTGAGGCGGCCGCATCGGCCCAGAAGCTGGGCATCAATCTGATTCGCGTCGCGATCCTCATCATCTTCGTTTGGATCGGCGGACTGAAATTTTGGAACTATGAGGCTGAGGGCATCGTGCCCTTCGTGGCCAACAGCCCCTTCATGAACTTCTTCTACACCAAAAGCGCGCCTGAGTACAAGCAGTACAAGCTCAAGGAGGGCGAGCTGGACGAGGCCAAGCACCAGTGGCACGTGGAGAACAACACGTACGGCTTCTCGCACGGGCTGGGTATTCTGATCATGTCGATCGGCATCCTGACTTTCCTCGGCATCTTCTGCCCGAAGATCGGTGCGGTGGGCGCTACGCTGGCCATCATTATGACGATCGGCACCCTGTCGTTCCTCGTCACCACGCCCGAAGTGTGGGTGCCGGACTTGGGCAGTGGCGAACACGGCTTCCCGTTGCTGACGGGCGCGGGCCGACTCGTGATCAAGGACACGGCCATCCGGCCGGTGCCATCGTGGTGCTCTCCGACTGCGCGCGACGGATCCTGAGAAAACGTGAGGAGTAAGAAGTCGCAAGGGTGATGAAGCGAAGTCTGCGTTACCTCGTCCTTGCCGCCGCGTGCCTCTGGGGGTGCGCGGCGTGCAGCGATGACGTGGCCGACCGTCTGAAGGGCAAGTGGCAACTGCAGACGGTGGAGGCCGACGGCGCGACGCAGCGTGTGGACACGGTGTGGTACAACTTCCAGTCCGAGTCGCTCTTCATGTACCAGATTTACCAGCCCGCCACGGGGCACTACGTCTATACGTATGGATACAAGACGCAGCCCGACGACCGTACGCTCCGCCTACAGTTGGCCAACTATACGCTCCGGGTGGAGCAGTTTCTGCCCTTCACCGACTGGTCGTCGGGGGTACGCACCTTCCGCGTCGTGCACGTGGACAGTCGCCGTTTGCAGCTCGAAAGCGACGGCCGACGGTACAGCTTCCTGAAGTTTTAGAGGGTAGAGGGTAGAGGGTAGTTCCTGGTACATGCAGTATCCAATCTCTACTCTCTACCCTCTATCCTCTATCCTCTATCCTCTATCCTCTATCCTCTACCCTCTAAAACTCTAATCAAACGTCAGATTGAACTCCTCTTTGAGTCGGGCCAGGGCCGGGTTGACTTCGAGGAGGAGGTCGTACTTTTTCCTTTGAGGTATAGGCCAGACGCTTCTCGTTCGTCTCGTCGATGCGGACGGTGAAGCGGACGCGGCCGTTCTTCAGTTGCCCACGCAGGGACTGGAGGATGGCCGCGTTGTTTTGTAGCAAGACCTCCCGCTGGCCGGGGTTGTGGACGACGATCTCGAACGTGTCGTCGCCTTTGAGCGCAGGGCCGACAGTTGATCATCGTGTGCTTCAGGTTCACGCGGCCGCCCACGGTCTCGATGTAGGCGTCCCAAGCGCGGGTGAGATCGTCGGCGGTGAAGGGCTGATTCTCCTGCGGCACCTTCTCGGCGTTGGCGGAAGCGTCCGTTTTCGCCCTGATGGCGTTGGTGCAAGAGTCCGGTCAGCGACGTGTTGGCCGGGCCGCGGGGGATGGTGCGTGTGGGGGTAGGAGCGGGGGCGTGGCCGTCGGGGCGGCTACGGAGGGCGTCGGCTGAGGGGCGGCCGCGGCGACGGGATAGTCGTCAATGAGCCGCAGCAGACGGAACCTCAGTCGCTTTTTTTAGCCTCCGCGATCGTCGTTTCGGGTGCGTCGCGGAGTTGGCAGAGCTGGATGAGCGTCAGCTCGAGCAGGAGTCGTTTGTTGCGACTCTCGCGGTAATGCAGGTCGCATTCGTTGGCCGGTCGATGGCCTGATAGAGCCACGCGTCGGAGCATCGGGCGGCCATCGTGCGATATTGCTCGCGGATGCTGGCGCCGATCTCGAGGAGCACCGGGGTGCGCTCGTCGCGGCAGACGAGCAGGTCGCGGAAGTGCGAGGCCGGGCCGGTGACGATGTGTTGGCCGTCGAAGCCTTTCTCCAGAATCTCGTTGAGGATGAGCAGCGCGGTGCGGATGTCGCCCGTGAGCATGGCGTCGGTGAGGCGGAAATAGTAGTCGTAATCGAGCACGTTGAGGTTCTCGATCACGGCCTTGTAGGTCACGTTGCCCCCGGTGTAGCTGACGGCTTGATCGAAGATGGAGAGGGCATCACGCATGCCGCCGTCGGCCTTCTGGGCGATGACGTTGAGCGCCTCGGCTTCGGCCCTGGACGCCCTCTTTCTGGGCCACGTATTGCAGGTGGCGGACGACGTCGGCGACGGAGATGCGGGCGAAGTCGTAGACCTGACAGCGGGAGAGGATCGTGGGGAGGATCTTGTGCTTCTCCGTGGTGGCGAGGATGAAGATGGCGTAGTGTGGCGGCTCCTCGAGGGTCTTGAGGAAGGCGTTGAAGGCGGCTTGGCTGAGCATGTGGACCTCGTCGATGATGTAGACCTTGTATCGCCCCACTTGCGGCGGGATGCGCACCTGCTCGATGAGCGAGCGGATGTCGTCGACGGAGTTGTTCGAGGCTGCGTCGAGCTCGTGGATGTTGAGCGAGCGCTGCTCGTTGAACGAGCGACACGATTCGCACGTGTTGCAGGCCTCGCCCTCGGGGGTGAGGTTCATGCAATTGATGGTCTTGGCGAAGATGCGTGCGCAGGACGTCTTGCCGACGCCGCGCGGGCCGCAGAAGAGGTAGGCGTGAGCCAGTTTATTGTTCTTGATCGCGTTCTTGAGCGTGGTGGTCAGTGCGGCCTGCCCCACGACGCTGTCGAATGTAGCGGGGCGATACTTGCGCGCCGATACGATGTATTCATCCGTCTTTTTCCATTGCGGGGCAAAAAGTAGGCGAGTGGGCCGGATTACCGGATTGGGGTGCGTCTCCTCGGTGGAAATGGGCCGGAATTTGGGATTGGGGCGTGTTTCTCGGAAGAAACTTGGGCGTTTTTCAGGATTTAGGCGCGTTGCTTGGAAGAAACACAGGGCAACCGCATCAAATCAAAACCACGCGTCTGAGAGATCTCCGTACCCCTACGGAGATCTCCCGGACTGGTGGTTTTGATCACCGTACCCCTACGGAGATCTCCCGGACTGGTGGTTTTTGATCTCCGTACCCCTACGGAGATCTCTCGGACAAGTGTTTTTTTGATCTCCGTACCCCTACGGAGATCTCCCCGACAAGTGTTTTTTTGATCACCGTACCCCTACGGTGATCTCTCGGACTGGTGTTTTTGATCTCCGTACCCCTACGGAGATCTCTCGGACAAGTGTTTTTTTGATCTCCGTACCCCTACGGAGATCTCTCGGACAAGTGTTTTTTTGATCTCCGTACCCCTACGGAGATCTATCGGACTGGTGGTTTTGATTTGATGCGGTTGCCCTGGGAAGAAACAGGCTGTAATTCTCGATTTGGGCGTGTTGCTTGGAAGAAACTCGGCGTAATCCGAACGGACGGGAGGCTTTCGGCTTGACTTCTGAGCTTCCGGGGCCTTGGGGATCCTCGCGATCCCCATACTTTTGCGCCCACTCTCTGAATCCACACTTATTTATGTCAGACAGAACATCACAGATCATCCGCAAGCTCTCCCGCGTCAATACTTACGTGGTGGTCGTTGTCTTTTTCCTCTTCATCACCTTCGTGGTGGGCGACAGCAACCTCTACAAGCGATATACGTACGACGAAAAGATCCGCCGCCCGGAGCGCGAGATCCGCCATTACAAGAAGGAGATCGAAACCGACCGCAAAAAGCTGGACGACATCCGCACCAATCGCGAGGGGCTGGAGCGCTACGCCCGCGAGGAGTTTTACATGAAGCGCGCAAACGAGGACGTATTTATTATCGAAGACTGAAAATGGACCGAACACGCACTTGGATCTTTATGCTCTCCGGCCTACTGGTTGTCGCCGGGGCTGCGCTGTATATCACGCATTGGACATACGCCCCGTGGCTCTTCGCCATGGGTGCGGCGGGCGTGACGGTGGGCTATCTGACGGACGTACGCCGCGACGATCTCGACTTTCGCCGCCGTCGGCTCACCCGCTGGAACGTCTTCGCGGGGCTGGCCATGATCGTGGCCTCCGTCTTCATGTTTCGCGGGCGGATGGAGTGGGTGGCCCTCCTGCTTATCGCCGCCCTGATCCAGCTTTACACCTCGTTCGTGCCCACGGATAAGGGGAAGAAATAACCGGGGCAACCGCGTAAAGGCGGGCCCATGCGCTTACCTTTGCGCCCGGGACAGTCGGCCGGTCTGTCGCTCGTGGAGCCGTGTTGAAATACCGGCTACGGGATGCGCTCAGAAATGGATGAAGTGCCGGGCGTCCGAGACCGAAGGCAAGGGAGTGTGCTAAGGCACATGACCGCAGCCTGAGAGTCGAAGGCAACGCAGCAATTCGCCATTTATGACGCATCCCCCGAGAGGAAAGTCCGGGCAACACAGGGCACCATCCTTCCTAACGGGAAGCTGTCGGCGACGGCAGAGCAAGCGTAACAGAAAAGAACCGCCGGGCGCACTGCGCTCGGTAAGGGTGAAAAGGCGAGGTAAGAGCTCACCGCCCCCGTCGGAATACGGGGGGACAGTACGCCTGATGGGTTGTAAGGTCATGTATACCGGCGCATCAAGGGCTGCCCGCCCCATGCCGGGGGTAGACTGCACAGAGCCTGTCGGCAACGGCAAGGCCAAGATAAATGACAGACGCACACCGCTCGGGCGGTGGAGTACAGAACCCGGCTTATAGGCCGGCTGTCCCTTTTTTATTTCCCCCGAATCAATTCGCACGTACCGCGGTTCCATAACCCTCCCCCTCATCCCACCTATGTCCGAAAAGAAAGAAGAGAAGAAGCCCTCGATTGTGGATCGTGCCGTCCGATGGGTGACGGACGCCATCCGCTTCGTCACGTACGACATTTGGCGCATCACCGACAGCGATGTCAGCGGTCCGCGCCGCGTCTATATCTACGTCGCCAAGACGCTCATTCTGGCCATCCGTGGCTATCAGCGCAACGACCTCCAGACGCGCGCCTCGGCGCTGACCTATAGCACCCTCCTCTCGGTCGTGCCCATGCTGGCCGTGGTGGTGGGCGTCGCCAGCGGATTCGGCGTGAAGGACATGATCGAAGAGAGCCTCTACGACTCCTTCCCTTCCCAGTCGGCCCAGATCGCGCGCGGCTTCGACTTTGCCCAGAACTACCTCTCCCTGACTCGCGGCGGCGTCTTCCTCGGCATCGGCCTCGTGCTGCTGCTCTACACCGTCTTTAGCCTCATCTCCACCGTAGAGCACACCTTCAACAGCATTTGGCAGGTGGAGAAAGACCGCACTTGGCACCGCAAAGTGACGGCCTATTCGGCCATGATCATCATCCTGCCCGTACTGATGACCATCTCCAGCGGTCTCTCCCTCTTCCTTTCCACCCTGCGCCGCGCCCTGCTCAGCCCCCTACATCTTCCTCACGCCTATCGCTGACACCACACTAAGCCTCGTGCCCTACACCATCATCATCCTCTTCTTCACCCTGCTTTACCTCTTGGCGCCCAACACGCGTGTGCGCTTCCTCAACGCCCTCGTGGCCGGTACCCTCGTGGGCTGTGCCTTTCAGATCTTCCAATACCTCTATATCAACGGTCAGATCTGGGTCAGCAAGTACAACGCCATCTACGGCAGCTTTGCCGCCCTGCCGCTGCTCATGCTTTGGCTGCAACTCTCGTGGGTGATCTGCCTCTTCGGCGCCGAGCTGGTTCACGCCTCGCAGAACGTCCGCCTCTTCAGCTTCGAGCCCGACGTGCGGAACGTCAGCCGTCGCTACCGCGACTTCCTCGCCTTGCTCATCTGCTCGGTCGTGGCCAAACGTTTCGAGCGTTGCGAAAAGCCCTACACAGCCGACGAGCTCTCCGACCTCTGTCACATTCCGCCCAGCCTCACCGCCCAAACGCTCGCCCAGCTCACCGAGCTGGAGATTCTAGCCTCCGTCCGCTTCGAGGGCGACAGCGTCCGCACGGTGCGTTATCAACCCGCCTTCGCCATCGGTCACATCACGGTCGGGCTTATCCTCCGTCGCATCGACGAGCACGGCTCGGAGCGTTTTCCGGTCGACATCGCCGCCGCCTACCGTCCCCAGTGGGAAGCCCTGCTCCGCACGCGCCGCGACCTGCTCGCCGCCGGCGACGAGGTCTTGGTGAAGGATCTATGAAATGAAAAGCCGGGTACATGATTGGGATTCCCCCTCACATGTCCCGGCTGTTTTGTTTTCAGCTTTCAGCTTTTCAGATCTCTCCGATCTCCCCGATAAAGAGGATCACGCCCGTGCTCTTCTCGCGAATGACGAAGAGGAAGGGCCGATCGACAGTGAACACTTGTATAGGCGATTCGCCGGTGGCCATTACGTCAACGCTCGTGACGGCCGCAGCCTCGGTGCCCTCTTCGTCCACCTGCACAAAGGTTTTGTGGATCACCTTGGAGATGTACAAACCGGCGACGTCAGCAATTCCGGAGAGGTCAGCCAGCTCAGGATTGAACGGGAGCTTCATCCCCATATCTGGCAAGATGTGTTCGTGCATTGGGTATTCGCACTCGGCCTTGAAGCGCGGCAGCTTGACGATTCCATATGCTTCAGCAAGACTTTCCATTGCCTTGGCCCCACGTCTGTCCGTCGAGTGCGGCCATGGCGTCTTGCGTAGTCTTTCCGTCTTTGGGCAGCATGATGACCATGCTGAAAGCGTGATTGCCATAGTCCATTTCCAAGTAATCGCAGACGTCGCTCGAGGCGCAGCGGAAGGTATCCCTGAGGCGCATCATCTGCACTTGCTGCGTCGAGCCGTCGGCCCGATGGAAGTCTGCGCTTCGAGTGTTTTTTTCTTCTCGAAGCGAGTAGTCCACGCGCCCTTGAAATAGACGGCGTTGATGAGATACATGAAGGTCGTGGGATCCACCCGCTTCACGATCTCCTTGATCTTGTTGTTCGTCTTGCGGGCGCACCATCCGTTGATAGTAGCCGTGGCCGATGGCGAAAAGAAGTCTAAGGCCTGCACTTCGGCGTCGTAAAACGTGCGGTTGGCCTCGATGAAGGGCGCCTTGACGGTTGCCCCTTGGCGGTACCAGATGGCGTTGGCGATGCCGATCGTGGTCTTGGGGTCGGCCTTGAGCAGGGCTTCACGGAGCGACTGGCAATAGGCGTTGATGTCGGCCGTCGAGTAGCCCGATTCACGGAGAGCGGTACGCATCTCGTCGGCCGTAGCGCCGACGGCGCCATTGAGTGTCATGTTCAGCGCCATGCTAACGCTAAGGGGCGAGATGAAGACGTTTGCGTCCGTCGAATGCTTCCTAACGGCGCGGAACAGGTCGAAAGTGAAGGCATTGTCACGCGCCACCTTCTCGGCCTTCTTCAGTTCGACGGGGACGACTGGCGTGATGTGTCGCGTCGTGTCCACCGTTGTTCCCGGCGTTGGCTTCGGCTCAGGGATCGGTTCGTTGCCGTCCGACTTACATCCGGCGGCAGCCAGCAGGGCGAGTAGTCCTGCGTAGAGGAATAACTTTTTCATAGAGCGATGTGTATTTGGAATGAAACATAGCGTGTGTGGAATCATTGGATCTCTCCGATCTCCCCGATAAAGAGGATCACGCCCGTGCTCTTCTCGCGAATGGCGAAGAGGAAGGGGCGATCGACGGTGAAGTCTTTGTATTGATACGGGTCGGAGGATCCGACCATATCGTTGATGGTCACGGCGGCCGCCTCTGCCCCATACTCGTTCACGTCGATGAACGTCTTATGGATGATGGTCGAGATGAACAGCGGCGCATTGGTGATACCGGAGAAGTTAGCCGCGTTGGAGAACGGTAGCCGCATACCAAGGTCGGGCAGGATGCCCTCCTGCATCTGGTAGTCGCACTCCGCTTTGAAGCGCGGCAGGATTAATGCGATCGCCTTCGGACTCATGCGCTTTATCGTGGCCTCCCACCGATTACTGTTCATCGCCGTAATCATGTCGCGTGTCGTCCGACCCTCATCGGGCAGCATGACGATCATACTGAAGGCATCGTTGCCGAAATTCATTTCGAGGTATTGCCCCAGTTCGTCTTTGGCATAATTGAAGGAGTAGGCTTGCCGCATCATCTGCGCGTGCTGTGTCGAACCGTCGGCTCGGTGGAAGTCAGCTTCCGTAGTGAAAGTCTTCTTGAAGGGATAATGCCACGCGCCCTTGAAATAGACGGCGTTGATGAGATACATGAAGGTCGTGGGATCCACCCGCTTCACAATCTCCTTAATTCGATTGTTCGTCTTCTGGGCGCACCATCCGTTGATAATAGCCGTGGCCGATGGCGAAGAGAAGTCTAAGGCCTGCACTTCGGCGTCGTAATACGTGCGGTTGGCCTCGATGAAGGGCGCCTTGACGGTTGCTCCTTGGTGGTACCAGATGGAGTTGGCGATGCCGATCGTTGTCTTTGGGTCAGCCCGGAGCAGGGCCTCGCGCAGCTCGCGACTGTAGGCGTTGATGTCGGCCGTCGAGTAACCCGACTCGCGGAGGGCGGTGCGCATCTCGTCGGCTGTAGTGCCGGCGGCGCCATTGAGCGTCATGTTCAGCGCCATGCTGACGCTAAGGGGCGAGATAAACACGTTCGCGTCCGTCGAATGCTTCCTGACGGCGCGGAGCAGGTCGAAGGTGAAGGCGTTGTCACGCGCCACCTTCTCGGCCTTCTTCAGTTCGACGGGGACGACTGGCGTGATGTGTCGCGTCGTGTCCACCATTGTTCCCGGCGTTGGCTTTGGCTTCGGCTCAGGGATCGGTTCGTCGCCGTCCGACTTACATCCGGCGGTGACCAGCAGGGCGAGTAGCCCTGCGTAGAGGAATAACTTTTTCATAGAGCAATGTGTATTTGAAATGAAACATAGCGTGTGTGGAATCATTGGATCTCTCCGATCTCCCCGATAAAGAGGATCACGCCCGTGCTCTTCTCGCGAATGACGAAGAGGAAGGGCCGATCGACCATGAAGAAAGACGATTTGACGCTCTTCTCTATGCCCACCAACGTGATACCGGCCGCCTCGGTACCCTCTTCGTCCACCTGCACAAAGGTTTTTGTGTATCACCTGGAGATGTACAGGCCGGTGACGTCAGCAATGCCGGAGAGGTCAGCCAGCATAGGATTGAACGGGATCTTCATCCCCATATCCGGCAAGATGTGTTCGTGCATTGGGTATTCGCACTCGGCCTTGAAGCGCGGCAGAAGGACGTGGATCTCTTTCAGGGTAAGGCTTTGTATCGCGTCGGCCCACTTCTTTCCGTCCATCATGGCGATCACGTCTTGCGTAGTCTTTCCGTCTTTGGGCAGCATGATGACCATGCTGAAAGCGTGATTGCCATAGTCCATTTCCAGTAATCGCAGACGTCGCCCGAGGCGCAGCGGAAGGTGTCCATGAGATTCATCATCTGCACCTTCTGCGTCGAGCCGTCGGCCCGGCGGAAGATCATGCTGCGAGTGTTTTTTTCTTCTCGAAACGAGTAGTCCACGCGCCCTTGAAATAGACGGCGTTGATGAGATACATGAAGGTCGTGGGATCCACCTGCTTCACGATCTCCTTGATCTTGTTGTTCGTCTTGCGGGCGCACCAGCCGTTGATAGTAGCCGTGGCCGATGGCGAAGAGAAGTCTAAGGCCCTGCACTTCGGCGTCGTAATACGTGCGGTTGGCCTCGATGAAAGGTGCCTTGACGGTTGCCCCTTGGCAGTACCAGATGGAGTTGGCGATGCCGATCGTTGTCTTTGGGTCAGCACGGAGCAGGGCCTCGCGGAGCTCACGGCTGTAGGCGTTGATGTCGGCCGTCGAGTAGCCCGACTCGCGGAGGGCGGTGCGCATCTCGTCGGCCGTAGTGCCGGCGGCACCATTGAGTGTCATGTTCAGCGCCATGCTAACGCTAAGCGGCGAGATGAACACGTTCGTCTTGTCTGTATGCTTCCTGACGGCGCGGAGCAGGTCGAAAGTGAAGGCGTTGTCACGCGCCACCTTCTCGGCCTTCTTCAGTTCGACGGGGACGACTGGCGTGATGTGTCGCGTCGTGTCCACCGTTGTCCCCGGCGTTGTTCCCGGCGTTGGCGTCGGCTTTGGCTTCGGCTCAGGTATCGGTTCGTCGCCGTCCGACTTACATCCGGCGGCGACCAGCAGGGCGAGTAGCCCTGCGTAGAGGAATAACTTTTTCATAGAGCGATGTGTATTTGGAATGAAACATAGCGTGGTGGAATGATGTGCGGAGTGAGGGGATCTATTAGGGGGATTAGCCCCTGATCCCCTCACCTCCTTTTCTTCCCTTGATGGAAGAAAAGGAGGCAAAAGAAGATCAAGGCGTCAGGGACGCCGGCCAAGTTGGCCGGGTACATAACGGAGATCCTCCTCACATGTCCCGGCCAACTTGGGAGCTACTTCAGATTTCCCCGATCTCTCCGATAAAGAGGATGGCGCCTGTGCTCCGCTCGCAGATGGCGAAGACGAAGGGGCGATCGACGCGGAAGAGAACGGGCTCTTGCTTGTCAACGGGCAGGGACATGAGCACCATCTCTACACTCGTGACGGCCGCGGCCTCGGTGCCACTTTCCGTCACCTCGACGAACGTCTTGTGGACGACGCCCGAGACGCGCAGCGGCTTCAAGGCGATGCCCGAAAAGTCTGCCTCAGGCGAAAAGGCAGCCTTCATGCCCATTCCGGGCAGGACGTCCTTGGCCGGTCGTAGGTGCATTCTGTGCGGAAGCGCGGCAAGTAGAGCTGTACCTCCTCGTTGTTCATCTGACGCATTTGCTTCCAACGCTCACCGCTGAGCGAGGCCAGCACGTCGCGTGTCGTCTTTCCCTCTTGGGGCAGCATGACGACCATGCCAAAGGCTCCATTGCCATAGCTCATCTCCAGGTAGCGGCAGACGTCGTTCGTGCCGTAGCGATAGTCGCCTTGGCGGTACATCATCTGCACCTTCTCGGTCGATCCGTCGGCCTTGTGAAACTCGGCTGGCTTGGTGTTCTTCTTATCGAACGTCCCTAGCCCGGTGCCCTTGAAATAGACCGCATTGATGAGGTAGAGGAAGGCGTCGGAGGGGATGCGGTCGACGATCTGCGGAATGCGTTTGCGAGTCTGCCGTGCGCACCAGTCATTGATCACCTTCGGCGACCGGGGCGAGGCGAAGTCCAGCGGGCGCACCTCGGCGCCGTAATACGTGCGGTTAGCGTTCGTGAAGGCCGTGCGGAGCGTCTCGCCCTGGCGGTACCAGATGGAGTTGGCGATGCCGATGGTTGTCTGCGGGTCGGCTCGGAGCAGGGCCTCACGCAGTCGCTTGCTGTAGGCATTGATGTCGGCCTGCGAATAGCCCGATTCGTGCAGTGCAGTGCGCATCTCATCGGCCGTAGTGCCGGCGGCGCCACCCAGTGTCATGTTCAGCGCCATGCTGACGCTAAGGGGCGAGATGAAGACGTTCGCCTTGTCCGTGTGCTTCCTGACGGCACGGAGCAGGTCGAAGGTGAAGGCGTTGTCGTCGGCCACCTTCTCCGGGTGCTCTAATCGGATAGGCTCGGCTGGCGTGGCGGCCGTCATCCCGTCTATACGTTGTTTCTCTCTCTTCGTGGCGCAGGCGCCAACGACAGCGGCCGACAGCAGGGTCAGCCCGGCAATCATCATTTGTTTCTTCATTTTTATAATCGTGTTGGTATGACATATCGTGCGTACGCTTTGAAGGACGTCCATCCGCCCCTATATGCTGCATGGATGTGGTAAAATTAGCGGGGAGGGCGACATGGAGCGGCACTTCCTTCCCGCGGCGGGATGTTGCGCATCGTGGACCGTCCTTTTTTTGCGACATAAACATCGCTCGATAGAAAACACCATTCCCGCGGCGGAAAGCGTTTTTTTCGAGAAAAAGCCCCATTTCCCGTGGCGGGAAACCGATCTCCAGCAAATTTTACCGCCTTCCCGCCGCGGGAAACCGTTTTTTTCGATCGTTTTTTCCCCTTTCCCGCCGCGGGAAACCGTTTTTTTCTGAGAATTTTTTTCCCATTTCCCGCCGCGGGAAGGCGTTTTTCGGAGATTTTTTTCCCCATTTCCCGCCGCGGGAAGGCGTTTTTCGGAAAGTTTTGATCGGTTTCCCGCGGCGGGAAGGCGTTTTTTGAAGGTCAGCGATCGGTTTCGCGTCTCATTTTTGCGTTTCAGCAATCACGGGATCGGTTTCGCGTCTCATTTTTCGCGTTTCAGAAATCCTATGATCGGCCTCGTGTCGTATAATGCCATTTCTTGAAAGCGTTTAAGGCCGCTACTTTTTGCCATCAAATAATGACTATCATATGAAAGTGAAAATCGTAAACACATCACGTCACCCGCTGCCCGAATACGCCACGCCGCTCTCGGCCGGGGTAGACGTACGTGCCTTTCTCGACGCGCCCGTCACGCTGGGCCCCTTGGAGCGCCGACTCATCCCCACGGGGCTCTACATCGCCCCTGCCCGAAGGTTATGAAGCGCAGATGCGCCCACGCAGCGGACTGGCCCTCAAGCATGGCATTACCATGCTGAACTCACCCGGAACGATCGATGCCGACTATCGTGGCGAGCTCAAAATTGTCCTCGTCAACCTCTCCGATACGCCCTTCACGGTCTGTGATGGCGAGCGCATCGGGCAGATGGTCGTGGCGCGCTGTGAGCACGTGGAATGGCAGCCCGTGGAGTCGCTCGACGAGACCGAGCGCGGCAGCGGTGGATTTGGACACACAGGTATATGAACAGGGAGGCAGCACCGCAATGACGATGAAACCGATATATAGACTGATTACGGCCGTGCTCTGCGCCGCCTTTGTTGTGCCCGGAGGGCGGGCCGACGATAAGCAGATCCAAGCCCAAAAGCAGCAGCGCAAGGTGGACTACTACTATTTCGAGGGGCTCAAAGACAAGCAGGCCGGAAGACACGACGTCGCTTACGACCACTTCCGTTACTGCATCAGCCTTGACTCCACGGCCGCGGCGCCGCTCTATGAGCTGGCCGTCTACGCCTTGCAACTGCGCAAACCGGAGCTCTCGCTCGACTATCTCAGGCGTGCCGTGAAGTACGATCCGACGAACTACACCTATCGCCCGGCGCTGGCTTCGCTCTCGCTCAACGTGGGTATGTATGGCGAGGCTGCCGAGCTCTATCGTGAGCTGGTGCACGAGCATCCGGCTAAGCCTGAGCTGATCTATTACCCGGCCGAAGCGCTCAATCAGGCCGGCCAGACGGGCGAGGCCATCGACCGCTTCAATGAGTTGGAAAATACGCTGGGCGTCAACGAGGCGCTCTCTATGCAGAAATACAAGCTCTACATGCAGATGGAGCAGCGGGATAAGGCTTACAACGAGCTGCAACGGCTGGCGGACAACAATCCGGGCGACGTGCGATACCCGATTATGATCGGCGACTTGCTGCTGGAGAATGGCGACACGGCCGGGGCGCTCTCGTCCTACGAGGCGGCGCATGAGATCGATCCCACGTCGCCCTATTATCCCGTCTCGATGGCCAACTATTACGAGGCCGTGGGCGACCGGGCGGCGGCCGAGAATCAGATCCGCACCGCGCTTGTCGATCGGGAGCTGGACGTGGAGACGAAGATGGGCATCTCGGCGCGCTACCTCCGCCAGCTCCACCAGACGCCGGACGCCATGATGACGGCCGATACGCTCTTCCGCACCCTCTTGGCGCAACACCCCGAGGAGCCTTCGCTGAAGAGATACTACGCCGGCCTACTGATGATGCAAAACAAGACGGAGGAGGCCCGCTATCAATACCAACTCGTCACCGAGATGGAGCCCGACAACGAAGAAGCCCGGCAGCAGTTGCTCGTCATCGCCATTCAGGCCAACGACACGAAGGAGGCCATGCGTATCTGCCAGAAGTGTCGCCAGATGTTCCCTGAGTCGCCCGTCTATTTCTTCTATCTCGGCGTCCTTTATTACGAGGAGAAGGCTTTACCAAAAAGGCCCTCGACGCCTATCGCGAGGGGCTGGAGAAGATCCCCGAGGAGAACGTTCACATGCGCTCGGACTTCTACGGCCAGATCGGCGACATCTACTTCCAGATCAAGCGGCGGAAGGAGGCGTTTGAGGCCTACGATAAATCGCTCCAGTACAACCCCAACAATACGGCCGTGCTCAACAACTACGCCTATTACCTGACCATCTTGCGGCCCACGGGCGACCTCGATAAGGCCGAGCAGATGAGCGCCCGATGCATTAAGCTGGAGCCGAACAATGCCACCTATCTCGACACCTACGCTTGGGTCTTCTTCAAGAAGCAGAACTACTCCCCGGCGCTGATCTACATCCAAAACGCCGTCGGGAAGGACACCACGAACAGCGCCGAATTGCTCGAGCACTTTGGCGACATCCTCTTTATGACCGGCGACAAGGCCAAGGCCGTCGAGCAATGGAAGCAGCGCGCGCGGCCGGAAAGAAGTCGAAGACACTGGAGCGGAAGATCGCTGAAGAGGCTTATCTGGAGGGGCCGGAGGATGAATCGGGCGACGACTAACCTGCACGCCCCGCCCTCTCGAGCGTGCTTCTGGCGATGACGCTTGCGGGCTGTCGGACGACGCGGTCGGCGGCCATAAAGGCCGACAAGGCCGTCGCCGAAGCCCTCTCAGAGGCCGAATACGTCCAGCAGGTCGGCCGTCTCTCTACGCCCGACTATCGCACGCTCACGGCCACGATGTACGTCGAGCTGAACCCTGACACGAAGGATGAGATGAGCTCCCGCGCCCGCCTGAAGATCATCCGTGGCCGTTGCCTGCAAATCTCCATCACGCCGTTGGCCGGCATCGAGCTTTTCCGCCTCGAGGTGAGCCGCGACAGCGTGAAAAATCATCGACCGCATGGGCCGACGTTACGCCGCCGAACCGATCGACGAGATCAAGAAGCAGATACCGGCCTACGCCAAGGCGGACTTCCCGTATGACTTCCATTACGAGCACCTCGAGGCGCTCCTCACCGACCGCCTCTTCACGCCCGACGGCGAGGCGTTCAGCATGGACCGTTTCCAGCAGCAGCGCCTGTTGCTCGGCGCCCGACGCTTTCGCGCCAAGGACACCGAGCGCATGACGTACGACTTCACCACCGACAGCCGCGCCCGACTCATCGCTACGGAAATCATCTTCCCTTTCCTTGAGCTGAAGTGGAATTACAGCCGCTTCCAGACCGTCGGCGGCAGACCTTTCCCCCTGTATATGGAGGCGGAAGTGGAGGGCGTGAACAAGCTCTGGATCCGCTTCGACAAGGTGGAGACGGACGTGCCCGTGGAGATGTTTTTCCCTATCCCCGACAATTACAAACGCATTACCCTGAAACAGCTATGGAGAATGATCAGCCTCTAAAATCCCTCGGCCGACGCCTCGCTGCGGCCGCCCTTGCGCTCGCTTTGGCAGTAGGCATGGCCGGGCAGAAGCAGTCGAAAAAGCGACTCAAAGACCAACGCCAAAACGTCCGCACGGAGATGAAAAAAAGACGCGTCGCCAGCTGGACGAAACCACCCGCACCGCCCGCCTTTCGGCCGAGCGCCTCAAAGGAGCTCACGCGGCAGGTGTCGGAACACCGGCAGATGATCGACGGCCTCAACCGCGACCTCGCCGCCATCGACCGCCGCATTGCCACGGCCAACGCCGACCTCCGGCGCCTCGAGAAGCGCCTCGGCGAGCGGAAACAGCAGTACGCCCACCGGTCTGCACCCTCTATGAGGCGTTGCACGGCGCATAACAAATGGATCTTCCTGCTCTCGTCGGACAATTTCGCCCGCTTCATCCGTCGCCTGCGCTACCTCCACGAATACGCTTCGTGGCAGAAGCAACAGGCGCTCGCCATCGTGGATCGGCAGAAGGAGATCGACGAGAAGCGGGCCGCCCCAGCCGCCGTTCGCGGCGAGAAAGCTGACCTGCTCGAGGTGCGCGCCACGGAGCTGAGCCGACTCAAAAGACGCCGAGACGGAGCAGCGCACCGGCGTCCGCCGGTTAGAGGCGCGTCAGACAGATCTCACCCGCGACTTGGCCCGCCAGCAGCAACAAGCCGAGGCCCTCGACCGCCGCATCGAGCAGCTGGCCACCGAGGAGATGGCTGCCGCCGCGCTGCCAAAAAAACGCCGAGCAGACGGCCCGTAAGAACCGTCGCAAACCGGACGCCCCCTCGCGCCGGGGACCGCAAGCTCTCGGACGACTTTGCCGCCAACCGTGGCCGCCTGCCCTTCCCGCTCGACGGCCGCTATAAGGTGGTCGAGAGCTTTGGCCGCCACCGCCACAAACGCTGGACGTACATCCGCACCACCAACAATGGCATCGACATCCGAACCTCGAAGGGCACCGATGCGCGAGCCGTCTACACCGGCACCGTTACGCGCGTCTTCGTCCTGCCGGGCTACAACTACAACGTCATCATCCGCCACGGCCGCTACCTCACCGTCTACGGCAACCTCGGCCGCGTCTACGTCAAGGTCGGCGATCGCGTCGCCACCCGCCAGTCCATCGGCCGCATCTATTCCGACGTCGAAAACCGTGACGAGACCGTGCTCCACTTCCAGCTCTGGCGTGAAAAGCGCAAGCTCAACCCCCTCGTGTGGTTGGATTAACCCAAGAAACGGAAGGTGCCGATTGATGTGAAGTTCAATCGGCGCCTTTTTGTTTTTTCTGAGGGGGCTATCGGCTTAGGCATTACGCATCATGCGACACGACGCGGCTTCGACGGTCGGAAATGCCATTTCATGCGACACGAAACGGCTCCGACGGTCGGAGATGCCATTTCATGCGACACGAAACGGCTCCGACGGCCGGAAATGCCATTTCATGCGACACGACGCGGCCCAAAAAGACCATTTCGGGTCACCCGAAATGACTAAAAAAAGTAGTTCGCGGCCATTTCGGGTCACCAGACGCGGCTTCGACGGTCGTCCGCGTCATGCCGCACGATGCGCACGATGCGTTTAGGCCTCGCCGGGCTTCCCGATCGGGGGAGCATGCCACCGAACGAGTTCGCGTCGTCAGCGCCTCCGCCCTGCCGCGTTTCGTCGTATTGGCGCAGGTTCTCGTCCAGCGTGTGGAGCAGTCGGCGGGCATTGTCGGGCGTCATAATGAGGCGGCACTTCACCTTCGCCTTCGGCACCCCGGGCACGAGGCGGATAAAGTCAAAGACGAACTCATCCTCCGAATGGGCAATGACGGCCAGGTTGACGTACGTGCCCTGTGCCACCTCGTCCGTGAGTTCAATTTGGATCTCGTTAGAAGTCGTGTGTATCCATAAACAGCTAATTGATATTTGAATTACGGGGCGCGAAAGTAGAGAAACGTTGTGCCGGTGAAAAAAATAGAGATAGATTTGCGCACCTTTTTGCATTAATAAACGCAGGCAACATAAACTGAAGACGAATATGAAATACAGCATCTGGACGATCTGCCTCCTGCTCAGCATGGCCTCTCCGGCCTTTTCGCAAACGCGGGTGGAGAAGAAAATAGCGATGAAAAGCAACGGCTACGGCGTCACCTACTCCCTCCCCAAAACATCGCTGGTCGTAACGGCCGAAATCACCCAAGTGACCTGCAAGGCCGGGCCTTACTACAAGTATGCCGAAAAGTATCTCGGCGTCAAGGATGCCGTCATGTCCGACCATGTGTATTACGAACTGAGTAAAGTCTACCTGCAAAACAAAGGCGTGCCCGACGAGGCCAATACCTACATCGTCGAGTTCAAGCCCAAAACCACCGCCCCCTTCGTCTACCTGACCGACGACGGCCTCCTCTGCACCATCAATGCCGACTATAGCCCCACGGAATCCGTCGTAGCCGTAGCCAAACGCAGCGCGCAAGCCGCCGAGAAGGAACAGGTGCCCGCGCTGATGACCGAGGAGCTGCTGATGGCCGGATCCGTCACCCGACAGGCCGAAGTGGCCGCCCGACAGATCTACAAGCTGCGCGAAACACGCATGGACATCCTCTCCGGCGAGGCCGACAACATGCCCCCCGACGGCGAGGCCATGAAGATCGTCCTCCAGCAACTCACCGACCAGGAGCAGGCCCTGACCGCCCTCTTCGTCGGCGAAAAGCATCGCAAGACCACCTTCCATGAAACCCGCATCGTGCCCGACGACGACCTCGATCGCGAAGTCCTCTTCCGCTTCTCCGAGAAGCTCGGTCTCCTCGACCCCGACGACCTTGGCGGTACCCCCATCTACCTCAGCCTCCATGCCATCAACCGCGCTCCTGCCCTCGACCCCAAAGAGGCCGAGAAGAAGGAAAAGTCCATGAAGGGCATCATCTATAATGTGCCCGGTAAGGCCGACGCGCGGATCGAAATGGGCGACAAACAGCTCTATCGCGGCGAGGTGCAAGTGGTGCAGTTCGGCTCGCACGAGGCCCCTAGCGCCCGTCATGTTTGAAGACCGAAAGGCGCCGATCAAGGTCATCTTCTACCCCGAAACGGGCGCCATCAAGCAGATCATTCAATAACTACTCATCCATACATTACCGACTAAAAAAACTGATTCTTATGTTCAAAGACCATCCCAAGGGACTCATCCCTGCCGCCCTCTCCAACATGGGCGAACGCTTCGGGTATTACATCATGAATGCCGTGCTGGTGCTCTTCCTCTGCTCCAAATTCGGACTGAGCGACGAGGCCAGTGCCATCATCTACTCCGTCTTCTATTGCGGCATCTATGTGCTTAGCCTCGTGGGCGGCATCATTGCCGATCGCACCCAGAACTATAAAGCCGTCATCCGCTCCGGCCTCATCATCATGGCCACCGGCTACATCATCCTCTCCATCCCCATCCTCTCCACCCAAGGCAACATCGGTTGGCTGCTGCCCCTGACCTGCTTCGCCCTGCTGCTCATCGCCTTCGGTAATGGCCTCTTCAAGGGCAACCTGCAAGCCATCGTCGGACAGATGTATGACAACTTCGAGGCCGAAGCCTTGGCCCCAAGGCCCCGAGGGCTTATCGCCGCGTGCAAGGCAAACGCGACTCAGGCTTCCAGATTTTCTACGTCTTTATCAATGTCGGCGGACTCATCGCGCCCTTCGTTGCCCCCTTGCTGCGCGAGTGGTGGCTCAACACGCACGGCCTGATCTACAACGCCGCCCCTGCCCGCCGCCTGCCACCAGTACATCTTAGAAGGCGCCTCCATGGTTGGCGATCCTATGAAGAATCTGCTCGGGCTGATCGGTAAAGTCGGCGGCACGGTAGACGCCAATTCACCCGATTCCATTCGTGCCTTCTGCGAGAGCTACCTCGACATCTTCAACACCGGCATCCACTATTCCTTCATCGCCTCCGTGGCCGCCATGCTCATTTCGCTCATCATTTTCATGGTCAACCAGAAGATATTCCCCGTGCCCGCCAAGAAAGAGAAGCAGGTTGTGGCGGATTACACCCCGGAGGAGCGGGCCGAGATGGCGGGCGAGATCAAGCGCCGCATGTACGCCCTCTTTGCCGTCTTAGGCATCGTCATCTTCTTCTGGCTCTCCTTCCACCAGAACGGCCAATCGCTCTCCCTCTTCGCCCGTGACTTTGTCCAGACCGACAACCTCGCCCCGGAGATTTGGCAGGCCGTCAACCCCTTCTTCGTCATCACGCTCACGCCCATTGTCATGCTCATCTTCGGTGCCCTCAGCAAGCGCGGCCGCGAGATCTCGACCCCCCGCAAGATCGCCATCGGTATGGGTATCGCCGGCTTGGCCTTCCTCTTCCCGGCCATCTTCTCCTTCATGCAGGGCTACCCCTCGGGCGCCGACTTCAAGGATATGTCTGACGCCAAACAGTCGGCCATCAAAGCCGGCCCCTGGGTGCTGATCGTGCTTTACTTCTTCCTCACCGTGGCCGAGCTATTCATCTCGCCGCTGGGCCTCTCGTTCGTCTCGAAAGTCGCCCCGAAACATCTGCAAGGCCTCTGTCAAGGCCTCTGGCTCAGCGCCACCGCCATTGGCAACCTCTTCCTCTGGATCGGTCCCGCTGATGTATAACAAGATGCCCATCTGGCAGTGCTGGACCGTCTTCCTGACCATCTGCCTCATCTCCATGTTCGTCATGCTCGGCATGTTGAAATGGCTTGAGAAGATCGCCAAGTAACCGGCTCCATCCATCCATAAAGTAGACGCAGAGCAGAGAGCGTGCACGGGAAAACAAGACCCGCCGCACGCTCTCTTTTTGCCTTGGCCTTTGCGGGAGTCCCGCAAGTGCCTCGGAAAAACTTTTTGGCGTTTGCGGGAGTTCCGCAAGTCTCTCGAGAAACTTTTTGGTGTTTGCGGGAGTTCCGCAAGTCTCTCGAGAAACTTTTTGGCGTTTGCAGGGAGTCCCGCAAGTCTCTCGGGAAACTTTTTGGCGTTTGCGGGAGTCCCGCAAGTCTCTCGAGAAACTTTTTGGCGTTTGCGGGAGTTCCGCAAGTCCCACGGGAAATGCTTTGGCGTTTGCGGGAGTCCCGCAAGTGCCTTGAAAAAAACGTTTTGACCCTCGCGTAGCTTCCGTAGAAACACTCTGCCGGCTTTATGCTTTCGTCGAACTCACGTTTTCTATATGTGTTTTTCGATGTCGTCCCGCCACCGAAGGTCGATTACAGCCGATACCGATCCATGTTGTTATCCTGAATGCGCTCTTGGCTCACCTTTTTGCGTCCGGCAGAGAAGCGCCACGTCAGGTTGGCGAGGATGGAGAGCGGTGCCGTTTCGCTCCAGTTGCGGTTGTGGAGCATGGCGTTGTGGATGATGCTCTCTGTCCGGCGGCGCGCCAAGAGGTTGCGGCCCGTCAGCGAGAGGGTGATACCGCTCTTCGGGAAGGTGTAACGCGCGCTTAAATCCACTTTGAAGCGATCCGCCACCCACTTGTCGTTCATGATCCACGGCGAACCATAGTTTGCGTTCAGGTCTACGCTCACCGCGCGGGCGATCGTCCACGTGTGGCGCATGGAGGCGTACAGCTGTGTGATGCGCTGCTTGTATTGGCTTTCGGGCAGGTGGATGTGTTGCAACTCCACTTCGGCCGCGATGTGCCACCACGGGCGGAGGCGACTGTTAAAGCTGTACGAGGCGGTGTATTCATACTTGCGCGCGGCATTGAGGTTGGTGCCATAGAGCGTATCGCCGCTGCTGTAAAAACGTGTTCGTGATCGGGTTCGGCGAGTAGCCCCAACGCAGGTAGAGCGTGTGTGCGCCGGCTGTCAGACGGAGGCGGAGGTTGTCGTTCACTTCGGCCTTTAGCAGCGGGTTGCCGACGTAGTACTCACGTTCGGACAGCTTGAAGACATGGTGGTTGAGCAGCTGGAACGGTGGGCGGAAGAGCGTGCGCGAATAGCTGAGGTTGACCGACAGTCCGCTGGGGAAGTTGTACGACGCTCGGACAGAGGGATAGAGGCCAGTGTAGGTCTGGCGGACGTCGCCGCTGTGCGAGCGGAGATCAGTCTGCTCCATGCGCAGGCCGGCGGAGAGGTAGAGCGGGCCGTGCGAGTAACTGCCTTCGGCGAAGGCAGCGGGGATCTGCTCCACGTAGCGGAAGCGGTTCTCTGTGGCCAGGCGATCGCCCTCGACATATCCATTGTCGTTTCGCATGGCGGTGCGCGCATACTTGCCGCCGGCCATCAGCTCAATCTCTTTGCTGAGGCGATGGGTGTAGGCGAGCTGCGTGTAAAACATCTCCGAGCGACTGCGATCGGTATTGATCTCGCGGCGCCGCAGGGTGTCGGGCTGGGTGTACAGCACATCCCAACGCGCTTCTTCGTCCTTGCGGTCGTGGATGTAGTTGGCTAACCAATTCAGCTTGTTGCGGCCGTCTTTCGAGGCGTAGCGATAGTTCGCCAGGAGGCTGCCGGCGAAGGTGGTGCGATCCGTCTCTGTCGTCTGGGTGTACAGTTCGCGCCGACTGCCGAGGACGATCTGCTGTGCGGCTTCGGCGTAGTTCGTGGGCGGAAACATGTACGTGAGGGAGGTTTCGAGGCCGAAGGTGTGCAGCTCGCTTGGGCGGACATTCAGGCCTGCGTTCACGGTTAGGCCACGGCGACGATCGCCGTAAGTTGTCTTTTGTACCCGTGCGCTCCTCGCCGCTGGAGAGGAAGGTCGTCTCGCGCCGACTTTTGACACCCGTGCTGCGTCCGGCACCGAAGCTGACGTCGGCGTAGGCGCTCCACCGCTCTTTGCCGTACGTGATGCCTGCGCCACCCGACCCGGTGAACAGGGCGCGACGGCGGGCGTCGTAGCTCATGCCGTAGTAGGAGAGGCCGCCGTGAAGGAAGCCGGAGACGCCGTAAAGCGAACGGAGGATGATATCCACGTAGCCGCCGCTATTCGAGGCGTCGAGGTCGGCGCTACGACCGGCGTGCACCCTCAATGCGCTCCACACGATCGATGGGGATGGCGCTGAGGTAGGCGTAGAGTCCGCCGGCGCGTTGCTGACGGATGCCATTGATGCGGATCTCGGCGCCGAGTCCGGCGATGGTGACGCCGTCAGACGAGAAGTTGACGAGCGGCGTGCGCACGAGGGCATCGACGGCCGTATAGTCGGCTTTGAGAGGCAACGAGGAGACGTCGAAGATGAGCCGTCCCTCGCGGTTGCTCACGGCGCGCCGCTCGGCCGTCACCATCACCTCGTCCAGCTGCTGTGTGGCCGTGCGGAGGGTGATGTCGCCCAGATCGACGGCGCCCGCGACGTCCACTTCTTGCTCGTGAAGGACTTTGCCAAACGACAAGACCGACAGTCCGTAGTGCCCCGTCGCCGCGACGCGCAGGACGGTCGCGCCCGTGCTGTCGGTGAAGGCAAACGCGGCGGCATCGGCGGATCCGGGCGCTTTAAGCGCGCACATCAGGTTGGCCGCCGGCGTACCGTCTGGCTCCAGCACCCGCAGCCGAACGTCGTGGAGTTGCGCGGTGGCGAGCAGCGGAAGGAGTGAAACAAAAAGGATGAGCGCGGAGATGATTCCCCGCCGCAAGGAGCGTGCATGATGAGTTCGTGTTTCCATTGTGCCTGTTGTTTAATGGAGTGAATAATCGGATGACAAAAAAATAGGGGGCGCAGTGGGCAATTGACGGTAAGACGCAGTCGGTTGAGCCTCCCTTGACAATTCATCTACCTTTGGCCACAAGATTTATTTACACAATAGAGAAACATCAAACAGTATCGTATGAAGAAGTATGCTATCGCATTAGCGGCCGCATTGTTCCCCGGCTATGGGCGGGACGAAGGCCGAGGCTTGCACCGACTTGATAGTGGGCAAGAAAGCATCCGTTGACGGATCAGTGATTATCAGTTATGCGGCTGACTCGCACACGCTGTACGGCGTGATGTATCGTTGGCCGGCAGCGACACACCCGAAGGGCGCCATGCTCGACGTGGTGGAGTGGGACACGGGCAAACCGCTCGGGCGCATCCCACAGGTGGAACGGACGTACTCCGTCGTGGGCAACATGAATGAGCACCAGGTGGCCATCACCGAGAGCACCTTCGGCGGGCGCCACGAGCTGGTCGACTCGACCGGCATCATGGACTACGGCAGCCTGATCTACATCGCCCTCCAGCGCTCGCGCTCAGCCCGCGAGGCGATCAAGGTGATGACCGATCTTGTGGCTGCACACGGCTATTACAGCAGCGGCGAATCGTTCACTATCGCCGACAAGAACGAGGCATGGATCATGGAAATGATCGGCAAGGGACCCGGCCGCAAGGGCGCCGTATGGGTGGCTATCCGCATCCCGGACGACTGCATCTCGGCCCACGCCAATCAGGCGCGTATCCATCACATCCCGTTCGGCGACAAGGAGAACTGCATGTACTCGCCGGACATCGTCTCCTTTGCTCGCGAGAAGGGCTATTTCAAGGGCGCCGACAAGGATTTCAGCTTCGTCAACGCCTATTGCCCCTACGGATTCGACGGTCTGCGTGCCTGCGAGGCTCGCGTGTGGGCCTTCTTCCGCAAGTTCACGGACATGAGCAAGTACGAACAGTTCGTCCGTGGCGACGCCTCGAAGGAGCCGATGCCGCTCTACGTGCGCCCCACGCGTAAGATCTCTGTACAAGACGTGCAGAACGCCATGCGTGACCACTACGAGGGCACAAGCATGGACATGGTCGAGGAGCCCGGCTCGGGTGCGTACAAGGTGCCTTATCGCTGGCGTCCGATGAACTTCACCGTCGACGGGCAGAAGTACCTCCACGAACGCGCCATCGCTACGCAGCAGACGGGCTTCGTGATCGTGCCGCAGATGCGCAACTGGCTGCCGGACGAGATCGGCGGCATCCTCTGGTTCGGTGTCGACGACGCCAACACGGCCGTCTTCACGCCCGTTTACTCCTCCACGCTGGCTGTGCCGGAGTGCTATCGCGAGGGCAACGGCGACCTGCTGACCTTCTCGTGGACATCGGCCTTCTGGATCTACAACTGGGTGGCCAACATGGCCTACCACAAGTACAGCTTCATGATTAAGGACATCCGCAAGGTGCAGTCGGAGCTGGAGGATGGCTATCGCGATCGTATCCCGGCCATCGACAAGGCGGCTCAGACGCTCTACGAAAAGAACCCCGAGGAGGCGCGTCGCTTCCTGACGTGGTTTAGTACCACCACGGCGGAGTCTGCCACTGCACGCTGGAAGGAGCTGGGCGAGTATCTCCTGGTGAAGTATATCGACGGCAATGTGAAGAAGGAGGAGAATGGCCACTTCAAGCGTAACCCGTACGGTCTGCCTGCTGCTCCGGAGTGGCCCGGCTATGACGAGGAATACTATCGCAGCATTGTCAAGGAGGGCGGGGAGAACCTCAAGGCCAAGTAATTCTGAATCGGTCGTTAGGGGGCGGACACATCGGTCAGCCCCCCGCACGCCGGGTACATGATTGGGATCGGATCCCATCGTGTACCCGGCTTTTTTTGCGCGCACCCGACCCAATTCGCTGGGCGGTCGCAGCCCGTCTATGCGTATGAATGCATGCCGCCGAGCAGGTAGTTGACGCCGAAGTAGGTCATCAGCAGCGTGAGGAAGGAGAGGAGGAGGTAGACGTGGTAGGCCATCGGGCGACGGAAGGCGGGCCAAGTGTGGGTGTGGATGACGACGGCGTAGACCATGAACGTGATCAAGGCCCACGTCTCCTTCGGGTCCCAGCTCCAGTACGTGCCCCACGAGACGTTGGCCCAGATGGCGCCGACGAAGATGCCGACACCGAGCGTGACGAGCGCGGGGTAGAGGAAGAGGAGCGAGAGGAGGCGCAGCGCGTCCATACGCTCGGCCGTGCGCTGCGGATCGCGACGGCCGATGGCGGCCAGCAGGAGGGCGGTGAGGGCGCAGATGAACGTGAGGCTGAGCAGTGCATAAGCCATCATAATGACGGAGACGTGCAGGCTGAGCAGCGGCGAACCGAGGACGGGCATGAGGGGCGTGATGCGCGGATCCATCAGGGCCAGGTGGCTGACCAGAAGGAAGAAGCCGGAGATGAGCGCGCCGAAGGGGAGGGCGATGGGGAAGCGGCGTCCGGCTACGAAGGCGAAGAGGAGGGTGAACCGGGCGATGAGCAGCATCGTCTCGTAACCGTTGGCCACGGGCGCACGGCCGGCCACGATCCAGCGGAGCACCTCGCAGAGGGTCAGCGCGGCGAAGGAAAGGAGGAGCAGGCCGAGCGTGGCGCGTCGGACGAGGCGATCGGTGCGCGGCGCGTCGTGCCGCCGGACGAGTCGGCGGATGGTGTAAAGCAATGCCATGAGGCCGACGGTGAGGTTGACGATGAAAAGCACCGTGGCGAAGGGGAAGGCGTTCGTGAGGCGTTCGGCACGCTCGGCCGTGGGCGAGGGGAGGGTGCCGCCGGCGTGCAGGCGTTGATACTTGTCGAGCTTCTCGATCAGCGTGTTGGCGGTGGCATAGTCGGCCTTGACGATCTGCTCGCGGAGCAGGCTGAGGTAGCTGCGCAGGAAGAGCGCATCCATGCGGGGCAACTCGCCGGGGGAGAGGGGCGTGGCCGGGTGACGCCAGCGGACGGCGCCGTAGACGTCGGCATGAGGGAAGAGTGCCAGCGCCGATCCGTCGCGTAGGGACATGATGAGGCGGATCTTGGCGTCCATGTCCACGCAGGCCGTGTGGAAGGCGTCACGCTGACCCCTGCTCGTATTCCATCAGGTAAGTCCCGAGGATGTAACCCCGGTCGGGCGAGAAGAAATGGTTGACGGACGCGTAGCGCGGCAGGCGCAGCTGACGGCGCAGGGCGGCATCCTTGACGCGGATCATCGGCTCCTTGTCCCATCCGCGCGGGTCGAAGAGGCGCCCCATCAGCACCTGCTCGGCCGTCAGTCCGCGATACGAGGCGCGGCCGTAGAGCTTCTTCGTGAAGTCGATGGCGAAGGTCTGCACCGGGGCAATGCGGTCGCTATAAAGGAGGTGCAGGCGTCCGAAGCGGTCGGCCGTCTCGCGGGGCACGATCAGGGGGTCGGCCGACGCCTCACGCCCGATGGATAGGAGGACGAGCACGAGGAAGGCCCCGCGGCGCAGGCGGGCGTCGGAGAGCAGTCGGCGGAAGGTGCCGCGCGGATCGATGAGCAGTCCGACGAGGGCGGCGAAGAGTAGCCCGTATCCGGTGTAGGTGACGGGAATGCCGTAGGGATCGGTGTTGATGGCCGGTAACTGCCGGCCATGTCGGGGTCGTAAGCGCTCTGGTAGAGCCGGACGGAGCGGAAGGTGAAGATGCGGTTCATCGCCGTTTCGCCGCGGAGGATGGTCTGGCCGTCGCTGACGGTGAAGTGGGACGTATAGTCGCGCTCGGCCGTCGTCCCGGCGTGGTAGTGGACGCGGAAGCTGTCGAGGGTGATGCGGAAGGGCAACCTCCGCTCCTCGGTGGAGCCGTCGGGCCGTTCGGCCAGGTAGGTGTCGACGGTTGCGCCCTGTCGGAGGTGGACGATGCCGCGCGAGGCCGTCAGGTGCGTCAGCAGGGCGCCGAAGAGGATGACGACAAAGGCGGCATGCACCAGCAGCGTGCTCCACCGCCTGACGCGTCGCTTCACGATCCACACCACGCCCGGGGCCGCCAGTAGGGCCCAGAGCAGCGTGAACCACCGGGCACCATAGAGGGTGACGGGCGACAAATTCAGTTCCGCGGAAGTGTTCGATCCACGTGGCCGTGGCCATCGTAGCCACGACGAGGGAGTAGGTGAGGGCAATAGCTCGCTTCATGAATGAATGGTTTGACGTGAGTGAGGGGATGAAAAAAAGCGGGGCGAAAGTAGGAGAATGCGCAAAGACGGGTGGGGAGGCGGCAGACATTCTGCCGGGGCCATCATGGGGTGTGGTGGTGTCGGCAGACATTCTGCCGGGACTATCATGGGGTGTGGTGGTGTCGGCAGACATTCTGCCGAGGCTATCATGGGGTGTGGTGGTGTCGGCAGACATTCTGCCGGGGCCATCATGGGGTGTGGTGGTGCCGGCAGACATTCTGCCGGGGCCATCATGGGGTGTGGTCGTGTCGGCAGACATTCTGCCGGGGCTATCATGGGGTGTGGTGGTGCTGGCGACAGTGTCGCCGGGGCTATCATGGGGTGTGGTGGTGCCGGCGACAGTGTCGCCGGGGCTATCATGGGGTGTGGTAACGCTGGCGACAGTGTCGCCGGGGCTATCATGGGGTGTGGTGATGTCTGCAGACATTCTGCCGGAGCTATCATGGGGTGTGGTGGTGCTGGCGACAGTGTCGCCGGGGCTATCATGGGGTGTGGTAACGCTGGCGACAGTGTCGCCGGGGCTATCATGGGGTGTGGTAATGCTGGCGACAGTGTCGCCGGGGCTATCATGGGGTGTGGTGATGCTGGCGACAGTGTCGCCGGGGCTATCATGGGGTGTGGTCGTGCTGGCGACAGTGTCGCCGGGGCTATCATGGGGTGTGGTAACGCTGGCGACAGTGTCGCCGGGGCTATCATGGGGTGTGGTGACGCTGGCGACAGTGTCGCCGGGGCTTCAGGGCTGATGACGGGCTGCCGCGTCGCACGAATCGTTCTAAAACGAACACCCCAAGGCCCTCCGCAGCCATCGTTTGTTCCCCGGATACGGGCGGAGGCATGCATTCTATTCCCTTTTTTCCTCTTTGAGATACGGCGGATCGTCCTACTTTTTGCGCACGCATTAGGCAAAACGTTCTATTTATATGGAAACAAACAATTTGAACATTCGATACTTCGTCGACGATCCCGAGGCCTCGGAGCAGGAAATGCTGCTGAAACTCTTCCACTTTGAAGGAAACGAAAGCAATACGCTAAACATCGAGCAGGTGCCTGCCCTAATGAAATCGGGCTGCATCGCCCTATGCCGCAGGGGTAGCTTCCGGCTGAAACTGGACGGCAGAGACATCCCCGTGAAGGCCGACGATCTGTGCATCGTCTTCCCGGGCATGTTGGTGCAGACCGTCGATCGCAGCGCCGATATGGATTGCCTCGTGCTGGCTGGCGACATCGGTTCGGTGCGCAATCTGCCCGTCAAATCCATGTCGGAACTATACCTCCTGATCCGCGAGACGCCCTGCGTGCCGATCCGCCCGCGCGAGCGTGACATCCTCATGACCTGCTTTGAATACATCCGCCTGAGCTACTCCCGCAGGCTCTTCCCGTATCGCCTCGAGGTGACCCGCCAACTGATGATGGTGCTCGGCTGCGAAGTGGCCGCCATCTATCAAAAAGAGCCAGCGCGTCAAGAGGCGTGAAGACACGTATAAGGAGCGCATCTTCCACCGGTTCATCCGCCTCGTCTCCGACAATTACATGTCCGAGCGGCGTGTGGATTTCTACTCCAAAAAGCTCAATATCTCGTCCAAACATTTGGCTCATCTGGTCAAGAGCGTATCGCAAAAGACGGCCGCCGAGTGGATCGACGATTTCATTGTCCGACACATCAAACGCATGCTCCTGACCTCGCCGCAGACCGTGCAACAGATCTCCACCGAACTGAATTTCCCCAATCCCTCCTTCTTCACCCAATACTTCAAACGGGCCACGGGCAAGACGCCGAAGCAATTCCGCATGACGGCCAAATAGTGCCCCCGCCCTTTACGCATAACAGAATTATGATCGAACGAATCAAAGCACTGCTTGCTGAGGTGGAAAACCTCCAAGCCCAAAACGCCGAAGAACTCGAGGCGTTACGCATCAAATACCTCAGTAAGAAAGGCGAAATCAACGCCCTGATGGGCGACTTCCGCAACGTGGCCTCGGAGAGCAAACGCGAGGTCGGCAAGTACCTCAACGAGCTCAAGGAGTCGGCCCAAAACAAGATCAACGAGCTGAAGACGTGCTTCGACGCCGCCAACGATAGCACCGACCGGTCGACCTCACCCGCACGGCTTACCCCATCGCCCTCGGCACCCGCCACCCGCTCTCCATCGTCCGCGGCGAGATCTGCGACATCTTCGCCCGGCTCGGCTTCAGCATCGCCGAAGGGCCCGAGGTGGAGGACGACTGGCACGTCTTCTCCGCCCTCAACTTCGCCGAGGATCACCCCGCGCGCGACATGCAGGACACCTTCTTCATCCAGCACCACCCCGACGTCTTGCTCCGCACCCACACCTCCTCCGTGCAGGTGCGCGTCATGGAGCGCCAGCAGCCGCCCGTGCGCATCATCTGCCCCGGACGCGTCTATCGCAACGAGGCCGTATCGGCCCGCGCGCACTGCTTCTTCCACCAGGTCGAGGCGCTCTACGTCGACCGCCAAGTCTCCTTTGCCGACCTCAAGCAGGTGCTCCTCTTCTTCGCCCGCGAACTCTTCGGTGCCGGCACCGAGATCCGTCTCAGGCCCTCTTACTTCCCCTTCACCGAACCCTCGGCCGAGATGGACATCACCCTGCCACATCTGCGGCGGCAAGGGCTGCAACATCTGCAAGCACACGGGCTGGGTCGAGATACTCGGCTGCGGCATGGTCGACCCGAACGTGCTCGAGAGCTGCGGCATCGACAGCCACACGCACTCCGGTTTCGCCCTCGGTATGGGCATCGAGCGCATTGCCATGCTCAAGTATCGCATCAACGACATCCGACTCTTCTTCGAGAACGACCTGCGCTTCCTACGCCAGTTCGCCGTGGCTGAATGACCAAGAAGGAGCGTTACCGCGGCGTCATCGCTTGGTTTGAGGAGCACATGCCGGTGGCCGAAACGGAGCTGCATTACGAGGATCCCTTCCAGTTGCTCGTCGCCGTGATCCTCTCCGCGCAATGCACCGACAAGCGCGTGAACCTCGTCACACCGGCGCTTTTCGAGGCCTACCCGACGGCCGAAGTGATGGCCGAGGCCACGCCTGAAGCCGTCTTCGAGTACATCCGCAGCGTCTCCTATCCGAACAACAAAGCGAAGCACCGGTCGGCGCCGCCCGCATGCTGACGACCGACTTCGGCGGGCGCATCCCAGAGAGCGTCGAGGAGCTAATGAAGCTCCCCGGCGTGGGTCGCAAGACGGCCAACGTGGTCACCTCCGTCGTCTTTCATCAAGCGCGCATGGCCGTCGATACGCACGTCTTCCGCGTGGCGAACCGCATCGGCCTGACCACGAACAGTCGCACGCCGCTGGCCACCGAAAAGGAGCTTATCCGCCACATCCCCGAACGGCTCATCGCCAAGGCCCACCATTGGCTCATCCTCCACGGGCGTTACGTCTGCACGGCCCGCAAGCCTCATTGCGACACCTGCGGACTCGTCCCTTGGTGCAAGTCGGCCTTCAAGGTGTAAGCCCTAGAGAAGGCCCCCAGAAAAAGACTGCGCGCAACGGACACAACCTCTCTCAGTGGGGGAGTGCCCGTTGCGCGTAGTCTTTTGTGTCTGTGCGTGTGGAGGAGAATGCCCGGCCCGTAGATGCGGGAGCTTCTACGATGAGCTTGAGGCGAAGAGATCGCCCCCTTCGCCTCCATGCTTCTAACCTTAAAACCGGATCCGATACCCCGGCAGGCGGCCTGCCAACATCGCCAGAGTGTTTGGTAGCTCTGGCAGGCGGCCTGCCAACGTCACCGGAGTCTTTGGTAGCCCTGTCAGGCGGCCTGCCACCATCACCGGAGTCTTCGGTAGCTCTGTCAGGCGGCCTGCCAACGTCACTGGAGTCTTCGATAGTCCCGGCAGGCGGCCCTGCCACCATCACCAGAGTCTTCGATAGTCCTGTCAGGCGGCCTGCCAGCCTTTTTAAGGGCCTCCGGGGGCGGCGTTAGTTCTGTGATTCCAACTTCAGGATGCACCAGACGGGATAATGATCCGAAAGGCGGATGCGTGTGTCCACCGTGGCGCTGTAGGCCTTCATGTCCGCCGAGTGGAGGATGTGGTCGATGCGGAAGCGGAAGATGCTGCGGTTGTAACTGATGCCCGGCCCAATGCCCGATTCGGCGTAGGCGTCGCCCAAGGGGCCGCAGACGGTGCGGTAGGTGTAGGAGAGGGGCGTGTCGTTGAAGTCGCCACAGATGATCAGGCTGCCACTGGGCATTTCGCCCACCTCCTCGGCCACGATGCGTGCCTGCTCAGCGCGGATGCGGAAGGCCTGCCCCACCTTGGTGCGGAAGATGTCCTCCACGCGGCTGAGGGTCGAGGCGTTGGCGTTGCGGATAAAAATCTGTGTAGCGCGAGCGATCCTCTTGGGTCAGCTTGAAGGACTCGAGGTGGTTGTTGACTACCGTCACACGATGGCCGTTGACGTCGATCTCGTGGATCGTGGAGCCGTTGAAGGTGCTGTCGTAACGCACCTTGCGCGAGCTGAGAATGGGGTATTTGGAGAAGATGGCCAGCCCCGTGGAGTAGTGGTGATAATAGACCAGCGGGCGGTAATAATGGTAGGGGTACATGCTCAGCGCGCGGGCCACCTTACCGGCCGTGAGGATGTTTTCGGCGTCGCCCTCGAGGTACTCCTGTAGGCAGACCACGTCAGCGTCTGAGGCGGCGATGTAGCGGATGATCTCGTTCGGATTGTCGGTCGTGTGGTCTTTATAGCCAAAGCAGCGGACGTTGTAGGTGAGCACTTTGAGCGTGTGCTCCGTCGGCGGTTCAGGGCGGAAGAAATGGAGCGGCGAATAGTATTCGATGGAGCGCCGACAGATGAGTAGCATGACGATCACGACGATCGTAAACGCGCGATCACGCCGCACGAGGCGCACCAGCAGGAGGACGATGTTGAGCAGCAAGATGAGCGGGAAGGCCAGCCCAAGGTAGGTGAAGGCCAGCCCACGTTCCGGGGGAACAAACCCGCCGTAGGCTGAGGCCAGAAAGAGCAGGATGGCTGGGATGTGGATGGCGTTGAGCGTGGTGGCGCCGATGCGTGAGGGTTTCCGTTTCATGGTGTGCGGTCTCCCCTCCGCCTTTGCGCCCGACTGGCGTCGAAGAGCGTCTTTTTTCTCGTCGGCCGAGAGGCTCTCGTAGCCCGACCGACGCAGTTTGTCGAGGATCTCGTCGAGCGTATCGGCCTCACGACGCTTACGCTCGCGATAGGCCTCGTCGCTCTCTGCGCGTCCGCCGGGCGTCGCTTTCATCTGCGGCTCGCGCTGCTTCTTGAGGTTGGCCAGACGGTCCAGGATACGGTTGATGGGGGTCGTGAGGTCGCGCCCACGTTGCAGGGCGCTGGCGAAGGTGAAGCCCCAGAGGGCACCGCCGATGTGGGCGATATGTCCACCCGCGTTGCTCGATGTGATCGAAAAGAAGTCGATGGCAAAGACGCCCAGCGCCAAGTAGAGGAGCTTGATCTGCCCGATGAACAGGAGGTTGACCGTGTAATCCTTGCGGTAGAACGAGACGGCAAAGACGATGGCCATCACCGAGGCCGAGGCACCCATTAGGTAGCTCGTCTGGCCCATGCCGCGGAAGTAGGGGAAGAAGGCGTAAGCGGCCACATAGAGCACAGCCCCAGCGATACCGCCCGTGAGGTAGACGCCCACCAGCCGACGCCCGTCAAGGAAGAGCAGGAAGATGCGCCCGAAGGTGTACAGCCAGAGCATATTGAAAAGCAGATGGAAGACGTCGACGTGTAGGAACATATACGTCACCACCGTCCACGGTCGGAGGAGGAGCAGCCCGATGTTCGACGGCGTTTGGAACATGGCCAGCAACGGCGTGCCCTCTAAGTTGAATAGCCGCAGGGCGATGAGTGCCACACGTACGACGACGAACACCCCTACATTGATATATAGCAGCTTCGTGAGCAGGCTTCCGGCCTCGTACGAGCGACGGAGCTTAGTAAGAAACTCGTCCATGGTCTTTGTCTTTCTTACGCCAATAAAGGATTAGAATCAGGCCGAAGAGCATGCCGCCCAGGTGGGCGAAGTGCGCCACATTGTCATTCGTGAAGTTGGCCACCCCCATAAAGAGCTCGATCAGGCCGTAGATGACCACGAAGTATTTGGCTTTGATGGGGATCGGTACGAACATGACGTAGAGCGGTGCGTTCGGGAAGAGCATTCCGAAGGCCAGCAGCACGCCGAAGACAGCCCCTGAGGCGCCGATGGTGACAAGCATGCTCACACCCGGATCGAGGGCCACCTGCTGCATGATGCTGAGGCCGTTGCCGGCCGCATAGCTGGAGACGGTGTAAAGCCACGTCAGCTCCTGCACCAGTGCCGCGCCGACACCCGTGGCGAGGTAGTAGAAGAGGAAGCGCCGCGGCCCCCAAGTCATCTCCAGCACGCGCCCAAACATGAAGACGGCGAACATGTTGAAGAAAAGGTGCCCGATGGAGCGTGTGTCGTGCAGGAACATGTAGGTCAGGGGCTGGAACCAGTGGAAGGTGTGTGTGCCCGGGAAGTGCAGCCCGCCCAGCTCGATGAGGTCGATGCCGAATCGAGGTAAGACTAAACTCGCCAGCCAGCAGAGGGCGTTGATGAGGATCAAGTTCTGCGTGACGGGCGGCATTTGCATCGTATTGGAAAAATCTGTTTTGCATCATTGTTTCTATGTACGGGGTTTCTGTTGCGGGGCAAAAATACGGCAAGAAGCTGTTTGCCTTTTGACCCGTGCGGGGTTGGGCAAAAAGGGTGCCCAAACGACTGTCCGGTGCCACCGCCGCATGCTGCGAAAAAGCAACCCCGAATGTCCATTCTAATTTATGCCTCTATATTTGGCGCCGCAATCCGCGTGAGTATAAACGCATTGATGCTTCTACAGAGTACGATACATTACTATTTTTTTAATTGCAATATTATGAACAAGACAGAATTCATTGACGCCGTATCGGCGAAGGCTGGACTGAGCAAAGCCGACGGGAAAAAGGCTGTGGACGCGATGGTGGAAACCATCCTGAGCGAGATGGAAAAAGGCGAAAAGATCTCGATCCTCGGCTTTGGATCCTTTACCGTCGTGGAGAAATCCGCACGCAAAGGGGTCAACCCTCGGACTAAAGAGGTCATTGAGATCCCCGCTCGCAAGGTCATCAAGTTCAAGCCCGGCGCTGAGTTGGTGAGCTCGGTGAGCTAAAGAGCGATTCTTGTTTCTCCGGATTGGGAAGAAAGGGAAACACAGGCCGTCCGTCCGATCATTCGTGATCCGGCGGCGGCCTTTTTTTGATCCTTATCCGATCGAGGTGTGTGATACGCCCGATCGCACCCTATGGAGGGAGTGTCCGGGGAGCTGTGTTTCTCCTATAAAAGAAGTGAGGCTGGCCTCTGAGGGTTTTTGCGCTCCCCAGAAAAAAAGTAGGGCTGAACCCTGAGGGTTTTGTGCTCCCCCAAAAAAAGTAGGGCTGAACCCTGAGGGTTTTGTGTCACTTGAAAAAAAGTAGGGCTGAACCCTGAGGGTTTTGCGTCACTTGAAATAAAGTAGGGCTAAACCCTGAGGGTTTTGCGCTCCTTGAAAAAAAGTAGGGCTGAACCCTGAGGGTTTTGTGCTACCCAGAAAAAAAGAAGGGCTGAACCCTGAGGGTTTTGTGTCACTTGAAATAAAGTAGGGCTAAACCCTGAGGGTTTTGTGTCACCCAGAAAAAGTAGGGCTGAACCCTGAGGGTTTTGCGCTCCTTGAAAAAAAGTAGGGCTGAACCCTGAGGGTTTTGTGTCACTTGAAAAAAAGTAGGGCTGTATGTTAGCGCATACGGGTTCCCCCGAAAATAGATTGACGAGTAAAGGGCTATGGTCGATGGCCCGCTCTATCCAAACTGGCCCGCCACGGGGCCGCTGCATACCTATTATATATATGTGTAGAATGAAGAAACTCATGCAGGCCGCCCTGCTGATGCTGGCGGCGCTGATGCCCGTATACAGCGCGGCGCAAGAGCAGACGGTGGGCCTCGTGCTGAGCGGCGGCGGGGCGAAGGGCGCCGCACACTTGGGCGTGATCAAGGCCCCGGAGGAAAACGAAAATCCCCATTGACTACATCGCCGGCACGTCCATTGGCGCCATCGTCGGGAGCCTTTACGCCATCGGCTATACGCCCGACGAGATGCTCCGGCTGTTCCTTTCCGACGAGTTTGGATACTGGCAGTCTGGCCGCGTGGAGGACGAGTATGTCTACTATTTCAAGCAGCCCGACCCCTCGCCAGACTTTATGCGCTTCGCCGTCGACCTCTCCGATTCGCTCCAAATTATCCCCAACCTGCTGCCGCAAAGCCTCATCAACCCGATACAGATGAATCAGGCGTTTATGGCCCTCTATGCACCCTCCACGGCAAAGTCGGGCTGGGATTTCGACCACCTTTTCGTGCCCTTCCGCTGCGTCAGCTCCGACATCTATCACAAGAAAGCTGTCGTCTGGCGCAACGGCGATTTGAGCCAGGCGGTGCGTGCCTCGATGACGTTCCCCTTCTTTTTCAAGCCGATTTGGAAAGATGGCGTCCCACTCTTCGACGGCGGCATCTACAACAACTTCCCCGTGGATGTCATCAAGGCCGAATTTAACCCCGACTTCATCTTCGGCTCCTCCGTGGCCGGTACGCCCAACCCCTCGTCCGACCTTATGAAGCAGATCGAGCCGATGGTGATGCGTGGCACGGAATACGACATCTCGGAGGATGACGGCATGATGATTCAGTTCCAATTCCCCGGACGTCAACCTGCTCGACTTTCCCCGTGCCAAGGAGCTGATGGATGAGGGCTATCGGCGCACACTGGGGATGATCGACTCCATCCGTCAGCGCGTCACGCGGCGTGTCCCCCTCTCGGAGGTCAACGCCCGGCGCCGCGCCTATCGCGCCAGCTTGCCCAAACTGATGTTCAAGAATATCTACGTCACGGGTGTCACGGGCGCGCAGCGGCGCTATGTCGAGGAGCAGCTGCACCGCGATATCAACGGGGAGTTCTCGATGGAGGAGTTCAAGCGCGCCTATTTCAAGATGCTCTCTAATTCGAAGATCAAGGAGATCATTCCGCAGGCGGTGTACAACCGCAAGAACCTCAATTTCGATCTCTATCTCGACGTCCGTATCAATGAGGAGGTGGAGGTGAGCATCGGCGGCAACATCTCCTCGCATCAGGCCAACCAACTCTATCTCGGGCTGAACTATCAGATCCTTTCCGGTAGCGCCATCGACCTGCACGCGGACTTCCAGATGGGTAACCTCTTCAGTGGCATCGCCGTCTCCGGCCGCGCCTACCTGCCTACGGCCCTGCCCACCTACCTCCAGCTTCAAACCGTCTATTCCTATCGGAAGTACATGCAGGGCCAGTCGCTTTTTTACGAAGACCTGCTGCCCGCCTTCATCAAGCAGCGCGAGCGTTACCTCAAGCTCAAGTTCGGGCTGCCCTTCCTCTCCGTGGCTAAAGCCGAGCTGGGCGTCGGCTACGGCCAACTGAGCGACAACTACTATCAGCGCAGCGACGTCTCCTTCTCCGATTCGCCCTTCGACAACAGTCGGCACGACCTCTTTGCGAGTTCACTACGCATCGAGCGAAACTCGCTTAATGCCAAGCAATATCCCACCGGTGGACGCCGACAGTATCTTCTTGCGCAGTACGTGGCCGGCCGCGAGACCTACTTCCCCTCCGACGCGCCGCACACCCGTGAGCCATACCAAAAGCTGGCTCCGGTCAAAGGCCTCTGGACGGATTACATCCCTCTTAGCCGTCGCTTCCGCCTCGGGCTGATGGGCGAGGCCGTGCTCTCCAGCAAGAATCTGCTGAGCAACTACACCGCCACCGTCCTCCAAGCGCCCGCCTTCACGCCCACGCCCCACAGCAAGATCACCTTCAACGAAGGTTTCCGCGCCAATCAATACGTAGCCATCGGTGTCATGCCCATCGTCACCCTCGGCAAATCGCTCCACCTACGCCTCGAAGGTTACGGCTTCCTGCCCCTTCACCCCATCCAGCGCACCCTCGCATCCGACGCCTTCACTGGCGAACGCGTACGCTACGGCAAGACCGTCGAAACCTTCCGCTATATGGGTGAGGCCGCTCTGGTACTGAATCTACCGTTCATCTCCGTCAGCCTCTTCGCCAACGGCTACAGCTACCCGAAGAATGACTTCAACGTCGGCCTGAACATAGGCTTCCTGCTTTTTAATCCGAGCTTCGTGGAGTGACGCGTTGACGTGGCGACACTTCGCGAAATGAGAAGGTGCTGCTGACGTTTAGCGCTGGGCATCAGCATATTCTTGCCCACCTCTTTCGCTGCATTAAGCCCTCAAAATAGGTCTCAGCACTCCCTCGCGTCGCCCGGTAAAGGCTTGTTGGAAGCTCTTCGGAGCGAAAAAAATGCATTGCATTATTTGGAGGTTTCGGAAACGAGTTTACCTTTGCGCCCGTTAACGATAAAAGAAAACCCAAAGGCCCCGTGGCTCAACTGAATAGAGCATCTGACTACGGATCAGAAGGTTACAGGTTTGAATCCTGTCGGGGTCACTTTTCATTCCTCCTATAAAATAAATTTCTATTTCGATAGAAATTGATGATGCGTTTATCCGAGCATAGTGATGCCGAATAAACGCATCATTTTTTTGCTATCTGATGCTGAAATGTTCGGAGAGAGAGGTCCGAGAATCAGTTCATCTCCGGATTTTTTTGGGTAGTTAATCCACGTACTATACGGGTGGCCTAATCGCTCCACGACATGATTCCAAAATGAATCGTCGCGCGCTAAGATCAGGCTGCGGCAGGAGGAATGCCCCACCAGCCATGAATTGCACACAATCTCGCTATCCAGCTGCTCCTTCGTCCAACCGGAGTACCCCAAGAAAAAAACTTCACCTGCCCATAGGCCGAATTGTCGCTTTTGAGGTGATGCTTGAGCACTTCAAAGTCGCCATCGAAATACAAATCCTCACCGATCTCCACACTGCCGGGGATAGCCATGCCTAAAGAGTGGATGAAGAATAAGTGGTTTGGACTGACGGGGCCGCCCAAGTATATGGGGATCACAGGGCGCTCTTTAAGCTCAGGAAAGAAGTCATTGACGATTAAATCAGTTTGCTTGTTCACAACGAAACCCATCGATCCTTCCCTCCATGCTCGATTAAGAGTACGACAGAGCGCTGAAAGTAGGCGTCCTGCAAGAAGGGTTCGGAGATCAAGATCTTTCCCTTTTTCAGGTTTTTAGATCGTTGTGTTTGACCTCGAAATTGTCTCTATATGAAATCATGAAAGTCAGTTTTTTTCTATTGTTTAGGCCGACAATGTAGTGTGTATATTCTGTAAAATCAAAGAGGGAAACGAGATTTTTTTCGAAAGGATCTCAACTTTTCTCCAAATCATCGGCGAATAAAGACTGCGAAAAGACGGCCTGAGAAGCGCATTTCGAGGTCCCAAGAGCGCCCGCTTGATGTCAATTCCTCCCGCGTAACCGACCAGTGCACCATTGGCACCGATTACACGATGGCAGGGGGTGACGATCGAGATCGGATTGCAGTGATTGGCCATGCCGACGGCTCGGAATCCCCGGGGGCTTCCCACTTCGGCGGCCAGTTGCTTATACGACCGGTGACGCCGTAGGGAATCCGTCGGAGGGCCGCCCAGACGCGGAGTTGGAAGGGCGTGCCGCGCTCGTCGAGGGGAGGTCGAAGACGCGGCGGCGGCCAGCGAAGTATTCGGTGAGCTGCGTGACGGCGCGTTGCAGTAGTGGCGTGACGCGCTCCGTAGCGTCGGGTGGGAGGGGGAGCGGATCGTCGGTGACGAAATCGATCTGGGAGATGCCGCGCCCGCTGTCGACGATAAGCAGGGGGCGGAGGGGCATAGGATGGACGAGGTAGTGAATCATAAGAAGGAGGATTGAGGAATGAATGAGGTTGCGAGAGGAAATGAGGCTCAGGGGAAGCGAAGCAGGAAGGTGGTCAGGCCGTCGGGCGAGGGGCGCTTGAGGGAGATGGCGCCGCCGGAGAGGCGCATGATCTGGCGCGCCACGGAGAGGCCGATGCCCGAGCCTCCGCTTTTGGTGGTGAAGAATGGCGTGAAGATGTGTTCAGCTACGTCGGGCGGGATGGGCGCACCGTTGTCCGAGACCTCGATCTCGACGGAATCGTCCGCGCGGCAGGCGGCGACGATACGAATACGGCCGTCTGAGCGGTCGACCCCGATTGCTTGCACGGCATTTCTTAACAAATTGAGCATAACCTGGCTAATCAGATTTTCATCTGCGTAGAGGATGAGGTCGTCAGGGCGAATGTCAATGTCGACTGTGATATGTGGGCTGCCATCCGTGGCGCCGGCAACGTCGGGGAGGGCCAACCGCAACGTGCGATCTAAAAAAATCGGCGCACATAGAAGAGCGTCGGTTGCGGGGCTGGGATGCGGGTCAGGCGGCGGTACGACTCCACGAAACTCATCAATCCCTTGCCCGTTTCAGAGATCGTCTCGAGGCCCGCGCGCAGTTCGCTGTCAGTTGGACCAAAACGCTCTCGGAGTGTGTCGCTGACAGAGGCAATGGGAGTGACGGCATTCATGATCTCATGCGTGAGGATGCGTGTGAGGCGCACCCAAGTCTCCACCTCGGTATCCTCCATTTCACCGCGAATGTCGTTGATAGCCGCCAGCAGGGCGCTGCGCCCACGCAAGACAGTCTTAGAGACATGGACCGAAAGACGCACTCCACCGCGCTCGTTACTAAAGGCCATGTCATAATGTTCACCAGCGCGGAGGTTAGCGAAGCCTTCCGCCGAGCTGTGATCGATACGTTCCAGCTGTCGAACATGTGTAAAGAGCGGTAGCCCCAGCAGCCGAAGAGCCTCCTCATTGCATTGTAAGACGAACCCTTTCTCGTCGACCACCACGATGCCGGTACCCGCAGCCCGCAGGATGGTCTCGTAATATCGTTCCCGCTCCATCGTGTCGGCCTTAGCCTGCAGCAGAATGCCAAGCATGCGATTCAGCGATTCGTTGAGCAACGTCTCGTCCGGCGACTGGCGACGGGTGGAAAAAGTGGAACGTCAAGTCGTCATTATCGACAGCATCAAACATAAAGGCAATCTTACGGAGATTGCGCCGGTAGAGAGCCGCCGTATGGACAGCGGCGATGAGACTCACCGTCGCACACAGTGCACCCGCCAGCCACTGTCGGTTAGCCATCAGCACTGCAGCAGTGGCCGTGACAGCCATCAGCAGACATAGGCGGAAGATAAAGCTGTCAGACAGATGTCGATGCATATAAAGGAGTATAGAAAGGCGCAAAAGTAGCCGCGCCGGCAGATTCCTTGGGTGGAGCGAAGGCAAATTTCTTCAGAATAAGTCTCACCCCCGCCCCTCATCTCCTATTGACTCATTCATTGAGCGATTCTGGATCGAATAATCCGCCATTGCTTCGATCAATATCAACTTGTAAGCATTGTGATTTGCTATTGCTTCAGACAGCATTAACTCTTTAGCTTATTAGCTATTATTGATTCGGATCACATTAACCCGCAACCTTATGAGCTATGATTGCTTCAGACGATATTAACTCATAACTTTTCGATCAACGGTTTTGTGTGTGAAATATCAGATCGAAACCTTGAGAGTTGCTGTTGTCTCGAACAATGTTAGCTCATAAAATTTGGACTTACTGTTTTATCGCATAACGTTAGGTCCAAACATTAGGAGTTACCATTGTCCAAGACAACGTTAGCTCAGAATCTTAGGGGTTGCTATTGTTGCGATCATTGAGAGATGGGATATTCATGTTTTTCCGGGTGAAAAGCCCTGTAGCAGATTCGCCCTCGAGGTGAAATTGATTACGGAAATATTTCCGTATTTCCAAATCTCTTCTACTTTTGCCGCCGTTGCGAACAAGATTTTCCTCTGTTTACTCACCTAAACGATATATTCTATGGAATTTTTGACGAACGAAAAAAATTGACAATCGTTGGTGCCGGTGGCATGATCGGCTCCAACATGGCACAAACTGCGGCGATGATGCGCCTGACGCCCAACATCTGCCTGCAAGACGTGTATGAACCTGCGCTGCAAGGCGTGTATGAAGAGATGCGCCACTGCGGTTTTGAGGGAATGAACTTCACGTACACCACCGATTCCGCTGAAGCGCTGAAGGACGCCAAGTATGTAATCTCCTCTGGCGGCGCTGCCCGCAAGGCCGGCATGACGCGCGAAGACCTCCTCAAGGGCAACGCGCAGGGTGGCCGAGCAGCTGGGCAAAGACATCAAGGCTTACTGCCCCGATTGCAAGCACGTAGTCATCATCTTCAACCCCGCCGACATCACGGGCCTCATCACCCTGATCTACTCCGGCCTGAAGCCCTCGCAGGTGACCACCTTGGCTGCCCTCGACTCTACCCGCTTGCAGAGCGAGCTGGCCAAATATTTCAAACTGCCGCAGAGCGCCGTAACGGGCTGCAGCACATTTGGTGGACACGGTGAGCAGATGGCCGTTTTCGCATCCACAGCTAAGGTGGACGGCACCCCGCTGACCGACCTGATCGGTACCCCGAAACTTCCCGCTGAAGAATGGGCGGCACTGCAGCAGCGCGTCATCAAGGGCGGCGCCAACATCATCAACCTCCGCGGTCGCTCCTCGTTCCAGAGCCCGGCCTACGTGTCGGTAGAGATGATCCGCGCAGCCATGGGCGGCGAGACGTTCCGCTGGCCAGCTGGCACGTACGTTTCGACCGACGAGTTCCACCACATTATGATGGCCATGCCGGTGGAGATTACCAAGGACGGCTGCGCCTACCGCAAGGTGGAGGGCACTCCGTCGGAGATGGCAGACCTGGCCAAGAGCTACGAGCACCTCTGCGCTATGCGCGACGAAGTGATCGGCCTCGGCGTGCTGCCTCCGGTGGCTGAGTGGAGCAAGGTGAATCCGAACCTCTAAGCCCCCTCGTAACCTATCGCTTGATCTCTTTTTAAGTGCATTTGTTCTCAAAGTGACGAAAGGGTGGAGCTCCCCGCAAGGGTTCCACCCTTTCTCTGTGTTTAGACGATAGGAGCTACGTCCTACATCTTCTAACCCTTTCCTACTCCCCCAACAATTCCCCCTTTCTCCCCATGCTTCGAAAGATATTTGAACTGATCGACGACTTTGCACCGCAACCGATCAGGATCCCGCTCGACAAAAAGCGAATTGGAGACGATCGCCCGCTCGCTCTTCACGTGGATGTTCCCCGTGTGCGACGAGTTGAAGATGATCAACGTGCGCAGTGGTCTGATGGACGCAGCCATCAAGCTGCACGCCAACATCGCCCGCTTTGATCGGTAACCCTGAGGCTGAAGAGAAGACCGAAGCCTTCTTCAGCCGCCTTAGCGGTGTGCGCGAACGGCTCTACAAAGACGCGGCCTGCTACCTGCGTAACGACCCCGCCGCCAAGTCGATTGAAGAGGTCATCATCTCCTATCCCGGCTTCTTTGCCCTCAGCATTCACCGCATCGCCCATGAGTTGTACACGCTCGGCGTGCCCCTTATCCCGCGCATCTTCTCCGAATACGCCCACTCCAAGGTCGGCATCGACATCCATCCCGGCGCCACGATTGGTAAGAATCTCTTCATGGATCACGGCACAGGCATCGTCATCGGCGAGACGACCGAGATCGGCAACAACGTCAAGATCTATCAGGGCGTTACGCTCGGCGCCATCTACTTAGAGAAGAAGCTCTCCGAGGTCAAGCGCCACCCGACGGTGGAGGACAACGTGGTCATCTATTCCGGGGCCACCATCCTCGGCGGATCGACCGTCATCGGCCACGATTCGACCATCGGCGGTGGGGCTTGGCTGACGCATAGTGTGATTCCCTATTCGCTCGTGTACAATAAGGTCGACGTGAAGGTCAAGACCGTGAAGGGCTTCGAAGAACCGATCAATTACTCCATCTAAAGATGAAAGCAGACAACATTTTAGGACTCATCGGAGGCACGCCACACGTCCGGCTGGGACGACTCTTCCCCGACCATGAGGTGTGGATGAAGCTGGAGCGACAGAACCCCGCGGGCAGCATCAAGGATCGCATCGCGCTGGCCGCGATCGAGGATGCCGAGCAGCAGGGACTGATTTGCCCGGGCGCCACGCTGATCGAGGCTACGTCTGGCAACACCGGCGTGGGACTGGCCTTTGTGGCTGCCGTGAAAGGCTATCGGCTGATCATCGTCATGCCCGAATCGATGTCCGTCGAGCGTCGGCGACTGATGCAGAGCTATGGCGCCCGGCTAGAGCTGACGCCGCGCGAGAAGGGCATGAAGGGTGCCATTGAACGGGCCAAGGCTCTACTCGCCGAGATCGACGGATCGTGGATGCCGCGTCAGTTCGTGAACCCATCGAATCCTGAGGTACACGCCCGTACGACGGCGCGCGAGATCATGGACGACTTTCCCGAGGGCTTCGACTATTTCGTCACCGGTATTGGCACCGGTGGCCACATCTCGGGCGTGGGGCGTGAGCTGAAGCGTGCCTTCCCCAGTGTGCAGATCGTGGGCGTAGAGCCCGCCGATTCGTCCGTGCTCACCGGAGGATGCGCCGGCGCACACCCCATCCAAGGTATCGGTCCGGGCTTTGTGCCCGAGACGCTCGACCGCAACGTGATCGACCGCGTGACGGCCATAACCGGGCCAGACGCTTTCCGGTTTGCTCGCCGACTGGCGCGTGAGGAGGGCATCCTCTGCGGCATCTCCACCGGTGCGTCGCTGGCTGCCGTGGAGCGTGTGCTGGCTGGATCGGGTGTGCCGAAACGCGTCCTGACTTTCGGCCTCGACACCGGTGAGCGCTACCTATCGGTCGAAGGACTGTTCACAAACAAGGTCAGACACTAAGGCACGCCCATAGAAGTACCCGGCCAAACTCCACGGCCTCGGCTGAGGCCTCCATCACTCACCCTAACGATAAAGATGAAAAAGACAACTCCTTGCTGCATGCTGCGCCATCATTGCGCTGACCGTCGGATGCAGCCCGACGAAACGAGCGGACGACGCTCCGCACACCTTCACGCCCGCCGCTGTCCCCGCTGAATATCGCCAACCTCAGGCCCGCGCCGCCTACCTGGCCATGCACTATTGGGACGGTTTCGACTTCCGCGACACAGCCTTCGTGGGTTCTGCCGCCAGCGTCACCGAAAACGCCCTGACGGACTATTTCAATGCCGTCTTCCCCAACGTCCCGTACGACGTGGCCGCCGCCGGCATCCGCAACCTGCTCGACCGTGCCGTCACGAACCGCGCCATGTACGCCTTCTTCACCTCCAAGATGGAGCAGTACCTCTTCAACCCAGCCTCGCCCATGCGCAACGAGGAGTATTTCATCCCCACGCTGCAACACATGCTGGCCACCGACAGCCTCGACCGCTACCGCAAAGCCCGGGCGCAGGCCATGCTCGAGGAGGTCGTGAAGAACCGCCCCGGCACACCCGCTGCAGACATTCATTATGCCACCGCAAGCGGCGGAACCGGCTCGCTCTACGCCCTGAAGACGGACTTTGTGCTCATCTTCTTCCACAACCTCGACTGCGGCAACTGCCGCCAGCTGGCCGCCGCCATCAGCGCCTCGCCCATCGTCAGCGAGCTGATGAAACGCGGCCGACTGACCGTCTTGGCCATCTATCCGGACATGGCGGCCGACATGTGGCGCCAGTATCTGCCGCAGATGCCTTCCGCCTGGACGCACGGCTACGACCGCGATCTGGAGATCGCCAACAACCACACCTACATCCTGCGTGTGTTGCCCTCGCTCTACCTCGTCGACCGCGACCACCGCGTGGTGATGAAAGACGCCGCCTTCCCCTACGTCGAGCAATACTTGGCCAATATCCTCAACCCGCCATCCCTCATGCAGCCGCGCGCTGCGCAATGAATCGGTGCGCCCGTACCTATTATTATAGGTGGGGCGCATCCCCCATCAACCATCCTCTCAAAAAAACAAAACGAAATGAAGAAAAAGCATCATCTACACCGGCGGTGGCGACAAAGGCACCACCGCACTCGTGGGCGGCTTTCGCGTGCCCCAAAACCCATCCGCGGCTCGAAGCCTACGGGACGATTGACGAACTCAATTCGCACATCGGCCTGCTCATGGCCGAGACGGACGACCCCGAGACGCTCGACACGCTCCGCTTCGTGCAACACAAACTCTTCACCGTCGGCTCCTACCCGGCCACCGACCCCACCAAGACCGACTTCCGGATCGAGAGCCGCGTCACACCCGAGGCCATCCAACGCATCGAGTCGGCCATCGACCGCATCGACGGCCAGCTGCCCCGCCTGAACGCCTTCGTGCTGCCCGGTGGCAACCGCGCCTCGGCCCAGGCGCACGTTTGCCGCACCGTCTGCCGCCGTGCCGAGCGCTGCATCTATCGACTGACCGAGACCGGCGCCGAGGTCGAGGAGCCCGTCCTCATCTTCATGAACCGCCTTTCGGATTTGCTCTTCGTCATCGGTCGCAACGAGTGCGTCCGCCGTGGCGACGACGAAATCATCTGGGACAGTAAGGAAGGCGTCTGAGGCGGCGGGATCAACTGTCGATCGCCTTCCCCCGTCCCGCGGCGGGATAGCGTCTCAATGGCCATTTTGGTCTCGTCCCGTGGCGGGACAGCGTCTCAATGGCCATTTTGGTCTCATCCCGCGGCGGGATAGCGTCTCAATGGCCATTTTGGTCTCATCCCGTGGCGGGACGGCGTCTCAACGGCCATTTTGGTCTCGTCCCGTGGCGGGATGGCGTCTCAACGGCCATTTTGGTCTCGTCATGCGACATGACGGCGTCTCAACGGCCATTTTGGTCTCGTCCCGTGGCGGGATGGCGTCTCAACGGCCATTTTGGTCTCGTCATGCGGCATGATGGCGTCTCAATGGCCATTTTGGTCTCGTCATGCGGCATGACGGCGCCTCAACAGCCATTTTGGTCTCGTCATGCGGCATGACGGCGTCTCAATGGCCATTTTGGCCTCGTCATGCGGCACGATGGCGTCTCAATGGCCATTTTGGCCTCGTCATGCGACATGATGACAGGGACGCATCCGACATTTTTTTCGCTTTTCGTTTTCCATTCCTCGCTTATGGCTTGCAAGTGATTATATTAAGTCTACTTTTGCGCGCCTTTCACGTGGGGGCACTTCGCCTGCACGGAGAGAAGGATAAATGACAATCTAAACAGTATAAAAAGGAGACTTCATGTATTGGACATTAGAGTTGGCTTCCAAACTGGAAGATGCCCCTTGGCCTGCCTCCAAGGACGAGTTGATTGACTACGCGCAACGTTCCGGCGCCCCGCTCGAGGTGATCGAGAACCTGCAAGAAATGGAGGATGAAGGCGAGGTCTACGAAAGCATAGAGGACATATGGCCGGATTACCCCAGTAAGGAAGATTTCTTCTTCAACGAAGAGGAATATTGAAACCGAGAGAAAATGATGGAGCTGCAGGCCAATGCGCGCTTGCAGCTCTTTTTTTCGTTTGTCCGGATACAATTTTACCCGCCTGTGATGAGTTGTATTATACGCATACCCCCCCCTCTCTGTGTGTAGGTTGAGAATGAAGAATTATCGTTTTTGGACACTCTGGCTTAACCTCCTGCTGTGTGCGACGGTCGTCGTGGCGCAGACGGACGCCCCGCTGAACCATTATTTCACGGCCATGACGGCCTACAACCCCGCCGCGGTGGGAATGCAAAGCGAGATCAAGGCCACGGCCCTCTACCGCCTGCAATGGGTCGGGTTGGACGAGGGCGCACCCAAGTCCATCTTCGTGGCCGCCGATATGCCTTATCGCTTCCGAGAGACGCAAAACGGTGTCGGCATCATCCTCTTCAACGACGACAAAAGCACCCTCTATAAAGATATGTATGCCGCTGCGCAGCTGGCCCACAAACGACGCCTCGGCAAGGGCACACTCAGCATTGGCCTGCAAGTAGGCATGGTCAACAGCACCTACCAAGGCTCCAAAGCGCGGCCCGTGCCCGAAGGTGCGGACGGCAGTGCGGATCATGCGTCCGAGGACGACGCCATTCCCAAAGAAGATCTCACCGCCAAAGGCCTCGACCCGGCCGCCGGAGTGATGTACTCCACCGACAGATACTACATCGGTCTGGCCTCGACCCATCTCACGGCACCCACACTGCAGCTGAACGACAACTTCGGACGTAAGGTGATGCGCGAATACAATTTGATGGCAGGATACAATATCGCTCTGCGCAACCCGTTGGTGGAATTGCGTCCGTCGCTGCTGGTGCGGTCTGATCTGCACATGTCAGTCGGCGACGTGACCCTCAGAGCCATTTATAAGAAGATGTTCAACGGGGGGCTCGGCGTGCGTGTCACGGACAGCGGTACGACAAATGGCATCCTCTATCTGGGCGCCGACATTGCCGGCTTTTCGCGTCAGCTACGCGTATGAATATCCCTTTTCGGTGCTTTCCCGAACGACCTTCGGCAGTCACGAAGCCGTCGTCACCTATCGCCTGCAGCTGAACCTGCCCAAGGGGGGGCGAAACAGGCACAAGAGCATCAGAATATTGTAAGACAGAGAATATAGACACATAGAGACGATGATAAAGAAGATAGCGATCATGGGCGTGGCGGCATGGCTGCTCACAGCGTGCGGGAAAATGCTTTCCGGTGATGGTGGCGAACTGGTCGGCGCCAGAATGGCCTCCTACAACGAGCCGAGCCCTTACGGAATGGTGCTCATCAAACGCGGATCCTTTGAGATGGGGCCTTCTGACAGAGACAGTTTGTGGGGATTCGAGCCGGATACGCGCGGCGTCTCGTTCGAATCTTTTTGGATGGACGAGACGGAAATCACCAACGCCCAGTATCGCCAATTCGTTTACTGGGTGCGCGACTCCATCATCCGCACCCGTCTGGCCGATCCTGCTTATGGTGGCAACGAGCTCTTTATGATCACCGAGGATAAGTTCGGAGACCCCGTCACACCGCACCTCGACTGGTCGCGCCCCATCCCTTGGAAACGTGCCAACGAAGACGAGCGCCGCGCCATCGAGAGTGTCTACTACACGCATCCCGTGACGGGCGATCGCAGCCTCGACGCCCGACAGATGAACTACAAATACGAATGGTTTGACTACACCGCTGCCGCGCTGCGTCGCAATCGCATCGATCCAGCCGAACGCGAGCGCAACACGGACTATCAAGTCGATCCGAACGAGGTGGTGATGATCTCCAAAGACACCGCCTTCTTCGACGCCGAAGGGCGCCCCGTCAATCAGACCATCACGCGCCCCCTCAGTAGCCCGTTCGACTTCCTCAATACGCGCATCGTCAATATCTACCCCGACGAGACGAGCTGGGTGAACGACTTCAAGAATGCCCATAACGAGCCGTATCTGAAGATGTATTTCACGCATCCGGGCTACGACGATTATCCCGTCGTGGGCGTATCGTGGGAGCAGGCCGAGGCCTTTTGCGTATGGCGGACGGAGTACTATAAGAAGTCGGCTAACCTGCCGCCGGGTACCGTGATCGAACCTTTCCGACTGCCGACTGAGGGCGAGTGGGAATACGCTGCCCGCGCGGGCAAGAGCGAGAATAAATACCCCTGGTCGACCAACGAATTGCAGAACGCCAAGGGCTGCTTTATGGCCAACTTCAAACCGGGCGATGGCAACTACACCGAGGATGGTCACCTGATCACTTCACGCGTGGCCACCTTTGCCCCGAACGAGTTCGGACTCTATGACATGGCCGGCAACGTGGCCGAATGGACCTCGTCGGTCTACACCGAATCAGGTCTTAGTCAGACGAGCGATCTCAACCCCGACCTGCACTATCACGCTGCCAAAGAAGACCCCTACGAAATGAAGAAGAAGGTGGTCCGCGGTGGATCGTGGAAAGACGTGGCCGAGTTTATCCGTTCCGACCGTCGCACGTTTGAGTATCAGAACGAGACGCGCTCCTACATCGGCTTCCGCTGCGTTCGCACACAGGTCGGATTCTCCAATGCCAAAGGCAAGGGCAACAGCAACAAGAGCAAAAAGAAGAAGTAAACACTTATCCCCCCCTCCAATAATTAATCAGCGATATGGGAAAATATAGAAGATATAAGAACCGGATGGAGATGTTCCTCTCGTCCGAAAACGGCAAACGGACGTTGAACTTTGTCTATAGCTGGGGCGCATCCATCGTCATCATCGGTGCATTGTTCAAGATCCTGCACCACCCGCTGGGCAGCCCCATCCTGTCCGTGGCGATGGTTACGGAGGCCCTCGTGTTCTTCATTTCAGCCTTTGAGCGACCGTCCAACGAATACCATTGGGAAGAGGTCTTCCCCGTGTTGAAGTCCAAGAATCCACTCGACCGACCTGAGTTCGGCGGCAGTGGCAATGGCGGGAGCAATGGCAGCGGATCGATCGTAGTCGGCGACTTGTCCGGTCTGCAAGGTCTTGGCGGTAGCGACAGCAGCCAGAGTCTGGGCGGCAGCTCGATTGTGCTTGGCGATTTGTCGGGATTACAGGGCGGAGGCGGCGCGCCGCTCACAGGCAATGCACGCGCGGCTCGTAGCGCTGAGATCGGTATGGCGGCGATGGGGCTGAACGTTTCCGAAGAGGATACGCGCAGCCTTAGCGAGAGCATTAAGAAGCTGGGCGACGCCGCCGAGCAGATCGCTCACATGGCCGATCTGACGGAGGCCACAAAGACCTATATCGAGCAGATCACGGGCGTATCGGCCAACCTCGAACGCTTCAGCACCGTGACCCAATCGCTGAGCGACGTGTCCGACACGATCGTCAATTCGTATCGCTCCATCGCTGCGGCCACGACGACCGAGGGCACAGAGGAGCAGACAGTCGGCTATGTGCAGCAGATGGAGCAGCTGAACCGCAGCCTCTCGGGCATGAACGAGTTCTATTCGGCCCACCTCGACGGTCTCCGTGCGCAGATGGATACCATCCGACAGATCAACGACGGCTTGGGACGCATCCGCGACATGTACAACAACTCCGTGATGGATAGCACCGCCTTCCGCAACGAGAACGAGCGTATGGCGCAACTGCTCTCGCAGCTGAATCAGGTCTACGGCCGACTCTTGCAGGCCATGACGATTAACATGGCGGCTCCGGGTGCCAACATGTATCCCCCGCAACAGCCCATGTATCCGCAGGGCGCACCGGCCGGCTATCCGCAGCAAGGCTACGCCCAGCAACCGCCCTACAACCAAGCCCCGATGAGATAATAGTCGACCGAACAGAGACCGATCTACCCACAGTATAATGTCAGGAATATCAAACAATCCCAATTCGCCGCGCCAGAAGATGATCAATCTGATGTATCTCGTTTTCATTGCCATGATGGCCATGAACGATACATCGTCGGAGGTGCTCAGCGGGTTCGAGCTGGTGGAGAAAAAGCCTGCGCGAATCTGCCGCTACGGCCGCCGATCGCAACCGCAAGACGCTGGAGGAATTGGAGGCCGCCAATCGGGTGAACCCGACCAAGGTCGGCGAGTGGTACAAGAAAGGCGTGGAGGTCAAGAAGCAGTCCGACGAACTCTTCGAGTACATCCAGCAACTCAAGCTCCGCATCATTCGCCAAGCCGACGGAAAGGATGCGAACGTGACCAATTACAACACAAGGAAGACCTCGACGCCGCGTCGGAGATTATGCTCTCACCGATGGGCAGCGAGGCCGCTAAACTGAAGAAGCGACTGGAGGCTTACCGCGCGGCGATGAGTCGCATGGTGGACGACCCCGAGAAACGCGCCATGTTGGAGCGGGCGATCGACACGAAGGTGCCCGGCAAGTCGGGTCTCAATTTGCGCTCGTGGGAGACGGCGCTCTTTGAGAACATGCCCATGGCGTCGGCCGTCACCATACTGACGAAGTATCAGAACGACATCCGCTACGTCGAGGGCGAGGCCCTCGCGTCCATCGCTCGCAGCGTGGATGTAGGCGACTATCGCGTGAATAAGATCGTGGCGCAGGTGGTGCCCAAGAGTCAGATTGTCGCGAGCGGCACGCCCCTACGAAGCAGCCATCGTCCTCTCGGCCATCGACTCCACGCAGCGCCCGCAACTCTTCATCGGCCCGCGCGGCAGCGAGCGCGAGGTGGTCGGCTACGACGGCACGTACACCGTCGGCACCGGAGCCACCGGCACGTTCCCCGTCCAGGGCTACCTCAAGGTGCCCGGCAAGGATCCGTATTACTTCAGCAGCGAATACTCCGTATCGGCCAAGACGGCCACCGTGGCATCGGCCCCTGATGCGTGTGCTCTACGCTGGCCGCGTGCGTGAGAACGAGATCGAGATCGCCGTGCCGGGCGTGGCCAGTGGCGACGTGACGGCCACGATGACCAACGGCCAGATCCGCACCGAGAACGGCAAGCGCTACGCCGTGCCCAACATGGGCGCTCGCGAGGCCGTGATCTCCGTATCGGCCAAGATCGGCGGCGTATCGGCCAAGATTGGCGACTTCACCTTCAAGGTGCGCCAGCTGCCCAAGGCCCAGCCCTACATCTTATATAAGGATGCCAACGGCACCACGCGTAAGTTCACCGGTGGACGCATCTCCAAGCGCGCCCTGCTCGACGCCGTCGGCCTGCAATCGGCCATCGACGACGGCATCCTCGACATCGAGTGCCGCGTGAAGCAGTTCACACTCACCTACTCCGACTCGATGGGCAACTCGCTCATGGAGGTGTCGCAGGGCGGCTCCTTCACCGAGCGGCAGAAGAACTACATCCGCAACCTGCAACGCGGCAAGCAGTTCTACATCAAGTCCGTCTCCGTCACGCCCGAGGGCGTAGAGCAGAGCCGATCGTCTTCGACGTCATTGTGCAGTAGGGGGTAGTTAGAAGTAGTAAGAGGGTAGTTAGAAGTGGGCTTCAACGTCGCTCAAACAGATAAACGCATAAACAGATAAACAGATAAACGAAGACATGAATCGGATTGGCTTTTTAGCGCTCCTCGCGGGCGTTTGGATGATGCTCTTCAACCCCGCCATGCAGGCGCAGGAAGACGGCGGACGGCCCGCGCGCCGATCGCCACAGATGGGGCGTAGCAGCGAACGTAACCGACAAAATGACAGCGACGGCGATCTGCCCGAGCTTACCGTCCGCGCCCAGCACCTCAACGACCAGCTGACGCAGGAGGTGGGCAACGCCCGCTGGATGCGCATCATCTACCGCGAGCTGAACATGCTGGAGGACAAGAACGCGCCGCTTTATTATCCCGTCACGCCGATCAATGGCACGCAAAACCTCTTCACGACCATCTTCCGACTCGTGGCCGATGGCAAGCTGCCGGCCTACGAGTATTTGGACGGTTACGAGGCCTTCGACGACGCGCATTTGGTGGACTTCAAGTCTGTCCTGGATCGCTTTTTCGATCATGTTTCAAACCACCTCCGGGCGCGACGGCCGCACGCGTTATGTGATCAACGACAGCGACGTGCCCTCTGGCGAAGTGCGCGCCTTTTACGTCAAAGAGGCCCGGTATTTCGATCAAAACAACTCTGTCTTCGACGTGAAAACGCTCGCCATTAGCCCCATCATCTTCTATGAGGGCGACATGGGCACGGAGCGTACGCCGATGTTTTTGGGTGCTCTACGAGGAGGTACGGCCGTACGTCTCGAACACGTACATCATGACCTCGAACATGAACAACGCCAAGACGTTCACCATCGACGACTACTTCCGTCGCCGCATGTTCGACGGCAAGATCATCAAGACCGAGAACCTGCTCAACGTACCGCTGCAGGCCTACCGCCCGACGCCCGACTCGATGGCGCATGAGCAGCAGAAGATTGAGGATCAACTGCAGGCCTTCAACAAGAACCTCTGGTTCCAGCCCGACACCACGGCGCAGGTGGCCGCCACGAGCAAGACGAAGAAGAGCGCACGCCGCGGATCGTCTGCCAAAAAGTCAGATTCATCCGATAAGGAATCGACCGCCAAGCCGAAGGCCGAGAAGGCAGCCAAGGCGCCAAAGGCTCCCAAGGTGAAGGCCGAGAAGTCGGCCGGAGCCACCCGCAGCGTCCGTCGCAGACGGTAGGGGCATCTACGGACGCAAAAATGCCGGGCACCCACTGGGGGTGCCCGGCATTTTTGCGTTTAGGTTATCCCTAATTGGCGGTAGGGGCGTATTGCATACGCCCCACGTGTACCCAGCTAACTTCTCTGCCCCGGCAGGGGGGCGTATGCAATACGCCCCACGTGTACCCGGCAAACTTCCCTGCCCCGGCAGGGAGTCGTATGCAATACGTCCCACGTGTACCCGGTCATCTGATCATTCGGCCCTGTTGGGCGTGTGGTGGGGCGTATGCAATACGCCCCTACATGTACCCGGCAGGGGTCGTATGCAATACGCCCCCACGTGTACCCGGTCATCTGATCATTCGGCCCCGTTGGGCCGTGTGGTGGGGCGTATGCAATACGCCCCTACATGTATCCGGCAGGGGCTGTATGCAATACGCCCCTACATGTACCCGGCAAACTTCCCTGCCCCGGCAGGGGCCGTATGCAATACGCCCCTACGTGTACCCGGTCACCCTCATCATTCGGCCCTGTTGGGCCGTGTGGTGGGGCGTATGCAATACGCCCCTACATGTCCCGGCCTCCTGATCATTCGGCCCCTTTCGGGCCCCGTGTGGTGGGGCGTATGCAATACGCCCCTACATGTACCCGGCTGTCGGATCATTCGGCCCGTTGGGCCGTGTGGTAGGGCGTATGCAATACGCCCCTACCCGGGTACCTGACGCCCTATTCCTCCGGCAGCTTGATGTCCGGGTTGCCGTCGTCGGGTTTCTTCGGATCCTTTGGCTTCTCGTCCGGCTTCTTCGGCTGCTCCGGTTGTTTCGGATCGGGCGCTGGCTTCGGTTCCTTCGGCTCTTTGGGCAGCTTTGGGTTCCTTCGGATCCTTGGGCTCCTTCTTCTTCGTCTCCGGACGCTCGGCCGGGAGGGCCTGCTGTATGTCCGCATTGATGCTGCTCATCAGACGTTTATAGGGCGCTTCGCCGCCGAGTGTGGCCAGTGCGTTGATCGTGTGGGCTAGGGCGGCGATACTCACCGTCGAGGGCGATACGCTTCTCCTTGGTTTGGCCCACGAGATCCATGTTGCGCTGCGTACGGGCGTTGTAGGCGGCTTCAAATTTCTTGTTCGCGTCCTTGAGCTCGTCCAGCCATTTGTCGGCACCGATAAGCGTCAGTTTGGCCTTTTGCGTCGGCCACCTCAAGTCGCTGACGACGTTGGAGACGATGGCCGTTTCTTCGCGTAGGGGCTTCGTTTGCGGCGCCTTGTCGTACTTCAGCAGGATGGCCTGTAGCTGTTGCGCGGCCGTCGCCTTGGCCTCCTCGGGGAAGCCGGTGAAGACGCGCACGTGTCCGTAAAGCCCTATCAGGGCCTTGTCGCGTCGCTCGTCGAGCTTGTTCAGCTCTTTCGTGTCCACATCGCCACGCATTGGTTGCACGGCCGCGTCGAAAGCCTTGTACTTCTCATCGAAGACCTTGGCCGCGTCTTTCAGCTTCAGCGTCTCCAGATCTTCCTGAGAGAGGAACAGTTGCACATTCGTCATCACCTGATAGAAATTCATCAGGCGGAGCTTGGTGAGATTGAAGTAAAGTATCATTTCTGTAAAATTTAGAGTGTAATCCTGTAATTGTAGTAAGCGAAACGCCCAACTGACATCCATTGAAGGCGTTTCCTTGAGTAATTTTCACCGACGGACTTCTTTTTGGAGGAATTTCCTTGAGTAATTTTTCACCGACGACTCTCTTTTTGGAGGAATTTCTCCGAGTAAATTCGTCCAAAAAGCATTCGGTTGGAGGAATTTCTCCGAAGAAATTCGTTCAAAAAGCATTCGGTTGGAGGAGTTTCTCCGAAGAAATTCGTTCAAAAAGCATTCGGTTGGAGAAATTTCTCCGAAGAAACGCCTTCGCCAGCCTTCAGCCGGGGCGTATGGCCAAAAGCGCCGGCGAAGAAAAAGGAAAAAAAGATCGTTTGGCGGCCGGGGAAAACGGTGAACGAAAAACGAAGGCCGGATATCCGCATTCGCGGTACCCGGCCAACGATTCAACAAATCTCAAGGCCTCGAGATCAATCCACGAACACCTTCTCGGTGTGTGTGCCTGCGCGGGACCATGTAGACGCCTTGGGACAGGGCGATGGACGATGTGCCGGCGGGGGCGATGAAGGTGCGGACGAGCGTGCCAGTCAGGTTGTAGACGTTGACCGCAGTGGCCGTGGGCAGCGTGAGATGGAGGTGGCCGGCGGCAGTGTAGAGGCGCGTGGCCGGGGGCCTCGATGTTGGCTGTGGGCAGGGGCGCGGACATCGACGTGGCAGGTGGCGGTGAGGTTGCTGCCGTCGGTCGACTTGACGTGGATCTTGGCCTTACCGAGGCCGCAGACCGTGCCCTCGGAAATGACCTCAGCCGTAGAGCGGCGGCGAAAGTAATCCCTCGATAGGGAAATAAGACAAGGCGGGGAGGATGCGCGTGGATCTATCCGTCCGACCTCTCTCCCGCCTTGATTCAAGCGTGGGGCGACTTTATGTATTCCTACTTTTTTTATGCGCATAGCTGTCATTTACTTCTTCTTTTGATGTATGACAATATCCCCACCGATGACCTTTCCGCGAACCTTTATAACAAGATCTCTATTTCTGCCACTGTCGTTCTCATCAATACGGATATGTTTCAACTCTCCTGTATCCATGATACTGAACCACCCCCAATCACTTCGATCGTATCAGGCACATTTGTCGGATTACTTTTTCCAATACAGGCAACAGCTATCGGCTTCGGCCGGAATACGGATCGGCTTGCTTTCTGCCCTTGGCATACTGAATAACTCAAACTCCTTCCGTTCATTGATTCTGACAATGTTTATCATGGTGCCTATACTCGTACCGACTTCTAATTGATGCGCAGAAGCATCCACATCGAAACGGTTAGGGGTTGTAAAGCGCCAATCTTCCTTATCACATCCCACTGCTGCGAACAGCAGCAGGATGGCAAAAGTACAACTAATGATTTTTGTGCATAGCAGCCGCGTTTACTTTTTTTGCTGATCTCCATTCTTTGAAGGTGATTCCAAGCGATATTTTCTCCATCCAATCTTTGGTGGTAGTTGACAACTTGTGCGATAGCAATAGGCACACATCCCGCCGGCGCATGTTTTTTTCCCCTTTAATCGGTGTGTAACGATTAAAAGGATAATCCTGATGCCATTCTGTGGTTAAGAGCGGCCCAACTTTCTTATAGTTTCGGATCTCATCATAGTAGTGCTCAGAACGAAGAACTGCCCGATCCCCTTCTACGATCTTTTTCTCCTCTATTATCTTCTTGGATGCTGCATACGAACCCAAGACCGCAGAACGGTCGAGGTCGGCCTTCTTCTTGGCTTCCATAATGCTCTCTTTTGTAAGATCCCACCAAATCGAAAGCCCGATATTCTCGTTGTTTTCCATGTCTTCCAATTCGGATGCGTCAAAATTACCCTCATCGGAATAGGCCAAAATGGGGAAAAACCTCTTTTGTGGCGCTGACGATGGCAAACCCTTTCCGGTAGTTGATGACATACATCAGTGTGTCCATCTCGTCAGATTTGACCACCGTCGCATTGAGCAAAGGATTATCTTCTCGGCTGCCGCTTCGGAGAGTTTGCTCATTTCCTCTGTTCCAATTCATAAATCGGCTTGAAATAGCTTCCGCTTCTTTCAGGTCGATGAAGTATTCACCCTGAACGGATGAATTGCCACTCCCTTTCTGATTGCTCAGAACACTGTCGTTTCGCTCCGGTATTCCGGTCTGCGCATCTTCTGTACATGAGAGCACGGCCAACAATACCAGAATCACTGTAGATAAAGTCAATGATTTCATAATATGTTGTGTTTTTGAATTACAGGGACAAAATTGGCTTCATGCAACAGAAACACAAAACAGACCCCCCAAAAAAACAGAACTGCAACCTGCATTTTTTTAACAATATAAGAACGAAAGAAGAGAAAAACGGGCCCTCACATAATACAAAGGGAAAATCATCACCGTCGATCCCTATCCAGGGTGCCGCTTTGCTCTATCCCGGGCTGGTGATGAACTGTCCCTTCGGGGCGCATCCGGTACGCACAAAATAAGGGCGTCCACAAGGGCCGCCCCTACGCGGCGCCATAGCGGAAGTAGACGTGGGCCGAGGGCGTGAAGACGTCGTCCTTATCGGCGGAATAAGGACGGGATGGGCATAGCAGCCACCCTCAGCTGTGGGTTGATTCTCTTGAGGCGCGCCTAAAGTCTCATGCTGTTAGCCCGCAACCGCTCCACAAGCAGCTTGATCCGCACGACGATGAAGGCATAGGCCAGCCGCGGCAGGATGATCCAAAGCCACGGGGCACCGAGGGCGGCGAAGAGGATCGTGTCCTCCAGCAGGGAGTGTGAGATGGCCAGATGGTGGTTCAGTAGGTCGCAACTGCGGCGTGAGATGGCGTCTTGCTTCAGCTGTTCCATCATGATCGCGCTGCCGTAGCTCAGGCCCACGATGTTGCCCACGAGCCAGAGGAAGGAGCATTCGCGCGGCAGGCCGAAGAAGTCCATCACCGGAGCCATGCGGCGCGAGAGGCTGCGCAGGAGGTCGAACTCGTCGAGGATGTAATGCAGGATCATGAGCGAGGGGACGATGGCGGCGAAGAGCAGCGCGATGCGTAGCGAACTGCGCAGCCACAGCACGAGGACGTCGCCGATGGAGTGGCTCACGGCTACGGCGCCCGTGATGGCGAGGGGCGCGTCGTAGGCGCCGTGGGGCATGAGGTGGTGCACGGTGAATGCCATGACGAAGCTCATGGTGATGCGCAGGATGAGCATGCCCACGAAGGTCGAACCCGTGCGGCCCTGCACGGCGCACTCCACAGGCAGGCTGTGCGAGAGGAGGCACATGAGCGAGAGGATGGTCAGCTGGCGCACCGTTAGCGGCATGGAGGTCATCAGCGCGATGGGCGCATAGAGCGGCGTGAAGATGCTGGTCAGGAAGACGATGGCGGCCTCGCCCGGCAGCCCGATCAGGCTGAAGGCGGGCGCCAGAAATCCCGACGCTTGGCCGAGCAGCCCGGAGTATTGAAGCAGTCGCACGGCCAGCGAGACGGGCAGGATGATCTTGAGTAGCCATAGGCACGTCCGGGCCGCCTTGGGTAGCGCCCGACGCACGCACCGCCACACCCTCTGCCCGATGGTCCCTTCTACGAGTGACATGGTTTTTTTCTACTCCGACGGGGGCTTTATTTCTTGAACATGCGGTCCATCTCGCGGCGGTCGTCGCGCTCGCGGATCGACTGTCGCTTGTCGTACTCCTTCTTGCCTCGGGCGATGGCGGGACGAGCTTGGCCAGTCCGCGTTCGTTGATGAAGAGGCGCGTCGGCACGAGGGTGAAGCCGCGATCCTTGGCGGCCGTCTGCAGTCGGCGGATCTCCTTGCGGTTGAGCAGCAGCTTGCGGTCGCGGCGCGGCGCGTGGTTGTTGTAGGTGCCGAAGAAGTATTCGGCCACGTACATATTCTTCACCCACACCTCGCCGTGCTCGACGATGGCGAAGGTGTCCACAAGGCTGGCCTTGCCTAGGCGGATGGACTTGATCTCCGTGCCCGTCAGTACAAGGCCGGCGGTGAAGGTCTCGAGCAGCTCGTAGTCGAACGAGGCGCGTTTATTCTTTATCGTGATTTGGTTCGTAGGTTTCTCTTTAGCCATGATGAATGAATTGGAGTGGGGGCGAATGGCATTCGCCCGTGTCAATTAAAAGCGGAGCCCCGGCATCAGTGTGAACAGGAGGAAGGAGATGATGGCCGGTGTACCGATAATGATAAACGAGGCAAGGGTCGTGAACTTCAGCTGCACCTCGTTGTCCACATGTAGGTAGTTAACCGCGCCCGCCCAGATCATATAAATGGTGTACAGCGCCGGGATGCGCAGGAAGATCAGCTCGGGGAAGAACGATTGCACAATCTCGATCACGAACAGCAGCGACGAGGAGTAGCCGACGAAGGGCTGGATGAGTCGCATGCTGCGCGGACGTTTGAAGACGAGCGCCCACAGTTCGTTCAGTAGGTACGACGCCGTGAAGAAGCCCCCGGCCGAGGCTACAATCGCTTTGATGGTCGACTTGAGTGCGATCACGAAGTCGAACTCCGGGCCCGTGAAGAGCATACCGACAAACGCCGCCAGCGCGATGAGCCCAATCATGGGGTAGAGGAAATGCGAGAGGAAGTCGTCGTCATTCTCCTTCACCTTTTTGTGACTCAGCGCCTCCCACGCGTCCATCGGGCGGAACGTAAAAGGCGACTAAACGGAGGAATACAGCTTTGAACATAGGTGTTTATCTTATTTTTGAGAGCGGGCAAAAATACACGGAATAGGTGGCAGACAAAGTGAGGCGATCAGACCGCGCAGCAGCTTGTGCCGACTTGCATTTCAGGGCGCAGCATGGGGCCGTGGGCCTAAGCCCCTAATGCCCTGATCCGGCTTTAATCGTAGCTTTGTGCCATCAATGATCAGTTGATCATCACGTTTCATCTCAAAAACAAATTATATGAGCAAGACAGTTGAATTATTGGGTGCACAGGCAGACTACTACCTGGCCCACGAGTGCAAAACCATCGACAAGAGCCTGATCTACGCGCCGGGACCCGACGCCATCGATCGCATTTGGCTCGATTCCGACCGCAATCCGCAGACGTTGAACAGCATCGCAGCCCTCTACGACCACGGTCGCTTGGCTGGTACGGGATACGTCTCCATCCTCCCCGTTGACCGGGTATCGAGCACTCCGCCGGCGCATCTTTCGCCCCGAACCCCGTCTACTTCGATCCCGAAAACATCGTCAAGCTGGCCATCGAAGGTGGTTGCAACGCCGTGGCCTCCACGTACGGTGTCCTCGGTGCTGTGGCTCGTAAGTATGCCCACAAGATCCCCTTCGTAGTGAAGATCAATCACAACGAACTGCTGACTTACCCCAACACCTACGATCAGGTGATGTTCGGTACCATCAAGGAGGCATGGGACATGGGCGCCGTAGCCGTGGGAGCCACCATCTACTTCGGTTCTGAAGAGAGCCGTCGCCAGATTGTGGACGTAGCCAAGGCGTTCGCCTATGCGCATGAGCTGGGTATGGCCACCATCCTCTGGTGCTACCTGCGCAACAACGGCTTCAAGAAGGACGGCACAGACTACCATGCTGCCGCCGATCTCACGGGGCAGGCTAACCACCTCGGCGTGACCATCCGGGGCCGACATCGTGAAGCAGAAGCTCCCCACCAACAACGGCGGCTTCAAGGCCATCAAGTTTGGCCGCACCTCCGACAAGGTGTACACCGAACTCTCCTCCGATCACCCCATCGACCTCTGCCGCTACCAAGTAGCTAACGGCTACATGGGACGCGTCGGCCTGATCAACTCTGGCGGCGAATCGCACGGAGCGGGCGACTTGGAGGAAGCTGTTATCACGGCCGTAGTCAACAAGCGCGCCGGTGGTATGGGTCTCATCAGCGGTCGCAAGGCCTTCCAGAAACCGATGAACGAGGGCGTAAAGCTGCTCAATGCCATCCGGGACGTTTATCTCGATCCGTCGATCACCCTCGCATAACCCCCGGGAGACGAGAGACATGAAGAAGATCGTATTGCTGCGCCACGGCGAAAGCCAGTGGAACAAGGAAAAATCGCTTCACGGGCTGGACAGACGTCGACCTGAGCGAGAAGGGTGTGGCCGAAGCCGAGAAGGCGGGCGACGCACTCCGTGACGCGGGCTTTGCCTTCGGCATGGCCTACACGTCCTACCTCAAACGTGCCGTCAAGACGCTCAACTGCGTGCTGGATCGTATGAACGAGGACTGGATTCCGGTGGAGAAAACGTGGCGCCTCAACGAGAAGCACTACGGTACGCTCCAAGGCCTGAACAAGAGCGAAACGGCGGCCAAATACGGCGACGAGCAGGTGCATATCTGGCGTCGCAGCTACGACATTGCCCCCGTGGCCATGGAGGCTGACGACCCCCGTAACCCCGAAAAGGACCCGCGCTACGCGGGCGTCCCCGACGAGTATCTGCCGCGCACCGAGTCGCTCAAGGACGCCATCGCACGCGTCATGCCTTACTGGGAATGCGTCATTTTCCCCTCCCTCAAGCAGCACGATAACCTCTTGGTCGTGGCGCACGGCAACAGCCTGCGTGGCATTGTGAAGCACCTCAAAGGCATCTCCGATACGGATATAGCCTCGCTGAACTTGCCCACGGCGGTGCCTTACGTGTTTGAGTTCGACGACAAACTGAACCTGACGAAGGACTATTTCTTGGGGGATCCCGAGGAAGTGCGCAAGCTGATGGAGGCTGTAGCCAAGCAAGGCGCGGCCAAGAAATGATCGGATAAGTGGCGGTCGAGGCGCATCGCCCGACTCGCATAGATGATAAGGTTCGCGTGCGAACGGATGGAGGAGATGCTCCTCGCCGTCGTACGCGAACCTGTTTTATGGGGGCTCTTGAAGCGAAATTCGCTCTCCCTCATGCGACGAATGGCCGGGTACCTGAGGAAAATGTTCCTCGCGAGTACCCGGCCATTCGTCATTTTTTTGGCTTTCCCTTGTGCTGCCCTCGTCACTGCATCTTCAGCGTGAGGATCGTCACTGAGTTGGCGGGGAAAACGTAGACCATCGGCCAGCGGGGAGGCGCACGTTGCGGATCACGGGCATGACGGCCGTCGGTTGGAGGGGCGTATTGCGGGCCGTGGGGGAGCGGCGAGGCTGACGATGTGCGCCGAGGTGGCGACGCTGCCACCCTCTATGCGTAGCGCTGTCCGCTCGTCGTGCTGCGTGGTGTTCGCCACCTTGAGGATGATCGTGCCACTGTTCGGATCGGAGGTCGCCACGGCCACTAACGACGGCCGGGAGGGCGCCGCGGCCTCGATCACCCGTACGTTGTTGATATAGCCGTAAATCGCCTCGTCGGCACATTCCACCTTGGCCTCCATCCAGCCCGGTGAGCGCATGATCTCGATGGGGCCTGCCGAGACGCGATCCAGGTGCCGGACTCATGAATGAGGCACACGGTGCTGTCGGTCAGCTCGAAAACGATCGCGTCGCGGAGTGCTCCGGTGCGACCATTATCGCGGATCCGTAGCCGGACGGAGCCCGAGGCACCGTTCATTTTGCGCATCAGACGCGCCGAGAGGCTGCCGTTATACGTCCGCGAAGAACTGCCGCGCAGGGTGTCTGCCGACTCGACCGCAAAGGCGTCACCGACGACCGCTACCGAGGCTTTGCCGTACGTCAGGAGGGGCTTGCGGGCCGTGGTGACGTTCGTGGTGAGGAGCCGTCGGCCACGGTGATCGGCGAAGAGTTGCCAGACGTAATACGAGGGCGTGCGCACCAGTCGGCCCATGCCCGCCGAGAGCAGTCCGCCCGTGCTCGGCGTGCCGATGAGTGGCGTGTAGGGAGAGGCCGCGGACACAGCCCGCCGACGCTCCACGCCGATGAGGAACGCCGCCTCACCGACGGCCGCGCGCATCGTCCCGGCGTCGTCCGTCCCGGACGTCCCGAAAGCGTCGGCATAGGTTGCCGAGGACGAATAGCGACCCACGCTGTCGGAGGTGAAGAGGTCGCTCTGCGTCATCATCAAATCCGCGTCCATGAGGTACTTAGGCCCGCTCTCGTCGGCCTTTATCATCACGGGGCGTATGTTCAGGTCTTGGCAGAGGCGGGTGTATTCGCTGGCCGTGACCCGCCGCGACCCATCGTCGGCCATCATCCGGCCGGAGAAGCGGATGAAGCGTGGCCGTAGGTCCGTGATCGCCTCGATGAGGTCCGTCCGGAGCCCCATGGGCCGGTTGCGCCACGTTTTTTTGTGGGAAAAGGGCGACCATATCTAAGCCGAACGAGGCGCCGCTGTCCGTCTCGAAGACGAGCGTAGCGCCGCACACGCTGTCGGTGGCCGTAAAGGTGTGCCGGAGCGTAGTCCACGCGTCGGGGAGGGTCAGCCGGAGCGGCTCGGCCAGCATGCGCCCGGCCAGGGAGTCGCGCAGCGAGATGGTGAGCGACCGGCCGACCGTGCCATGCAGGTAACACGTCAATTCGAAGCGCTCGCCGCGTGCCGCAGCCGCTCCCCGCGACACATCCGCCACCACGCCGCCGCGCACAAGCAGCGACCGCCGGTTCGTTTCGCTCAGTGGCGCGCGGGCATCAATCGTCAGCGCCGAACCCGTCGTTAGGGCGTGCCATCCAGCGATCGAATCCGTCGCCGAGGGGCCATCCACCTCGAAACTACCATTCGTAATCATGTCCGCCGACCACTCGTCGGGGCGGACCGTACCGTCGGCCGCCCTCAGACGTCACCCCGTAGAGATCGCGATCAACGGCCACCGTCGGCCGATCCAGATCGATCGTAATGGTAGAAGTAGTCGGCATCTCGGGGCGGCACGCCCCCAGTATGCCAGCGGCCAACAGCGCCGCAGCGTATCGTAGGTTCATCTTGCGAGTTCAAATTTATGGCGCAAAAAAATACGTCGGGATTAGTCGAAAGGTGCGGAATGTGGTGCGGGAGAGAGATTGACGGAAAGGATAAGGCGCAAAAAGCATACGCCCTCCATACTGGCAAGAATCACAATGCGAACAAATTGGGCGCTAGTTATACTTTTTACCGCCGAAATTCAAATAGAATAGACAATGAAAAGATTACAGCATGTATTAGGGTGGGCTATTGTAGTACTCGGAGTAATGGGTTTTGTTTTTGTTTTTTCCGTATTATCATCGATAAGGCGTACTTTAATACGTCTTGGGAGATTGATACGAAACTGGCGGCAGATTTCGGCAGTTTTGTAGGGGATTTGTGGGTACGATCTTTAGCTTGATAGGCACATTAGTAGTTGCCTATACCTTTGTAATGCAATTTCTACAGAGCAATCAGATATCTGAAGAGCAGAATAAGCTAAATCGTAAATCAGAGGCCACAAATAACTTCTTTAAGATGATAGATTTTCAGAATGCTATTATAGAACAGATGGAATTACCTACCATTAAAGACGGTAATGAGAAAGGCCGCAAGGTGTTTGTAACATCTAAAGAGCAGATAAATGAAATATTAGATCTTTATAGTAGGCATAAAGGTGGAGCAAAAGACAAGACAGGTCTTATATCTATATATGATCTAAATGATAATGAGTTATTTGATTTCGCCTATACCTTATTTTACTATGGATTTCCTGATGTGTTCTCAGATTCATCCGCTAAAGATCATAGTCCTAATATAATTTCCACATTGAGAAAAGCCGGGTATTCTGAAGGAAGAATAAAACGTTATTTGAAAGCAATGGAATTCCAACTTTGTGATTATGGAAACAAAACAGACAATAAGCCGATTCGCGAATGGCTTATTAATAGAGTGAATCAACCGTATCTGAGTAGCTATTTTTCAAAATCTATATGGTGCGATCAATTTGGTTGATAGCAATACTGATTTTGAAGATTCGGAAAAAGAAAATCTGATAAATATTCTTCGTGCTCAACTATCTACTCCTGAACTATATATTTTGGATATTCATCGCAGATCTAAGATAAGTGAAGTCGCAGGTGAGGACTGGTCTACATACATCAATAACTATGATCTGCTAAAAAAATCTTCCTGAGATAGAGGGATTCAATAAAGAAGGAATAGCGAATAGGGTAATTAGTCAAAAGAATACCTGCTACACCTGTTGATTTTGATATTTTCTTGTAGGATAAAACTTTGTCGTAATATGCTATCTCCTCTTTTCTCTCTCACTTCCTTCTTATCTCCCTTAAAAAAACATGTAGCTCTTGCGGCTCTTAGAGGAGTCTCGCATAGAAAAACTCCCGCCGGGCAGATCAATGAAGATCCCCTGACGGGAGTTTTTGTGTGATTAACGGTCACCGGACTCGTAGCCGAGAGGGGCCATGTGTGCGACGCGCTGCGGCTTATTCTTCCGGCAGATGGATGTCCGGATTGCCACCTTCGCCGCCGCCCGCCTCGGGCTGTTTGGGCTTCTCGCCGCCTCCGGGCGTGCCACCCCCTTCCGGTTTTTTCGGCTGATCCGGCTTTTTCGGCTCCTCCGTTTCCGGCAGACGGATATCCGGATCCTTGTTATCCTTCTCCGGCTTTTTTTCGGCTTCGGTTCTTTGGGCTTCTTCGGCTCTTTCGGGGCATTCGGATTCTGCTTCCGCTTCTCGGCAGCGGTCTTTTTTTCATAGAAAGTCCCTGACGATAAGAGGCGTCAATATCTTCTGCGCGCTCGTTAAAACGTGCAATCAGCTTGGCGATCAGTTCCGGCTCAACAGGAGTCGTTCCATAGACGTATTTGTACTGTAGCACAATCAGGATACGTTCAAAAATCGCATCCGTGCGGCTACGCACAGCGAGCGTTTTGGGTAATTTATTATCGGCCCGCTTCTTCGCCCGCTCGCTATAGAGCGCGTCGAACTCCTTGTTGAGCGTCTCTAACTTCGTGATGTCCGACGAGAGTCCCTAACTTAGACACGTCGGTAGCATTCTCTGTCTTTTTTTGAGGTCGATGAGCATTCCGTCCACATGCATCGTCTCACGATCGAACGACTCTTTCCGGATCCCTGCGTAGGGGTTCATAACGACATTCAGACGCATAGCAGCATCTGATTTTTCTTTCTCCGGAGAAAGCAATCCGTTGCGTACGACACCGAAAATATACTTCAGCAGGCGATCACGTTCCTCATTCTTCTTCAGTAAGAGTTCCGAATTGACGCTCGCTTGGGCCTCCAAATTATTCTCCCTCTCTGTATCAATGCTCTCTTTCCACTCGTTTTTCAGTTCCTCTGGAATACCGAGCTTCGGAAGATCAAACTCTACGACGAAGTCATACATCGCATCGTGATATTTCACGTGCAGCGTATTGTCCAACTTCTTTGTACCAATCTTTTTAATCTCAACTCCTTCCTTCATGGGCTATTGCGTTTTAATTGTATGATGATATGTGTCTTATATTGCTATGCAAGGGTGCGAAAGTATCTCTGTCAAAGTAGAACATCCTCAAAATGGGCAATTTTTTTGCGCTCCGTCGTGGTGGAGGTTAAAACGGTGACCATTTTTTTGTCCTCCATTGTGGAGAGGTCTAAAACGGTGACCGTTTTTTGCTTCTCCATAATGGTGGGATCCAAAAAGGTGCCATTTTTTGCTTTTCCGTCGCGGAGGACACCTAAATTTGATCAGTTTTGGTCTTATCCGTTGTGGAGGACGCCTAAATTTGATCGGTTTTGGTCTTATCCATCGCGGAGGACACCTAAATTTGATCGATTTTGGTCTTATCCGTTGCGGAGATGCCCAAAACTCGATCAATTTCGGACCTCTCTATCGTGGAGATGTCCAAAACTCGATCAATTTCGGACCTCTCCATCGTGGATATGTCCAAAAACTCGATCAATTTAGGGACCACTCCGTCGTGGAGATGCCCAAAACTTGATCAATTTAGGACTACTCCGTCGTGGATATGCTCAAAACTTGATCAATTTAGAGCACCTCCACCGTGGAGAAGTCTAAATGGTGACCATTTTTTTGTCCTCCATCATAGAGAGGTCTAAAAACGGTGGCCATTTTTTTGTCCTCCATTGTGGAGAGGTCTAAAACGGTGACCATTTTTTTGTCCTCCATTGTGGAGAGGTCTAAAACGGTGACTATTTTTTTGTCCTCCGTCGTGAGGAGTTCTAAAATGAGCCTCGGATGACAAAGAACGATTCTGCCGCTGCAGTAACGGGCGCAAACATAAACCATTTTTTTCAAAACAGCAAACAGAAAAAAATGAATGAGGCGAAAAAAATTCCGTCTTTTGAATGGCTCGCGCACCGACCCAATCAGGCACATCCGCCCCATCTACCTTGGCCTCGGCAGAGGCCTTGATCTTCTTTAGCCTCCTTTTCTTCTATCAAGAGAAGAAAAGAAGGTACCCGCCGGCCTGCGTTTGTCCCCTGTCGGGGCCATTTGTGGGGCGTATTCAATACGCCCCTACAGGCAGGGATGGCGCTTGGTCTTCCTTTCTTTTTCCCTCCTTGATGCGCCTAAATATATAGGTAGGAACGGCCTTTTCTTCCGGTAGGCTGTAGGGGCGTATTGCATACGCCTCTCGGATGATCCGTCAGGGACGAGGGAAGGAACCCGTCGGCCTGCGCTTGTTTCCGAAAGGGGATAAATACGGGCATTCGGATTCAATCATTCGATCCTCGCGGATCGTCTGTGGGGCGTATGCAATACGCCCCTACAGGCAGGGATGGCGCTTGGTCTTCCTTTCTCCCTTTTCTTTCCTTGATGCGCCTAAATATATAGGTAGGAACGGCCTTTTTCTTCCGGTAGGCTGTAGGGGCGTATTGCATACGCCCCTCGGATGATCCGTCAGGGACGAGGGAAGGAACCCGCCGGCCTGCGCCTGTTTCCGAAAGGGGATAAATACAGGTATTCGGATTCAATCATTCGATCCTCGCGGATCGTCTGTGGGGCGTATGCAATACGCCCCTACATAGGGGCTTCGCCCCTCGACCTCTTCCTCCGCGTCTGTCCCCTGTCGGGGCCATTTGGGGGCGTATGCAATACGCCCCTACAAACGGGGCTGCGCCCCTCGACCCCATCCTCCGCACCTGTCCTCTGTCGGGGCCATTTGTGGGGCGTATGCTTTTGCGCCCTACAAACGGGGCTTCGCCCCTCACCTCCTTTCTCCTTTTCCCTCCTTGATGCGCCTAAATATATAGGTAGGAGCGGCCTTTTCTTCCGGTAGGCTGTAGGGGCGTATTGCATACGCCCCTCGGATGATCCGTCAGGGACGAGGGAAGAAACCCGTCGGCCTGCGTTTGTTTCCGAAAGGGAACAAATACGGGCATTCGGATTCAATCATTCGATCCTCGCGGATCGTCTGTGGGGCGTATGCTTTTGCGTCCTACAGGGGGCTGCGCCCTCGACCCCATCCTCCGCGTTTGTCCCCTGTCGGGGCCATTTTGTGGGGCGTATGCTTTTGCGCTCTACAAACGGGGCTGCGCCCCTCACCTCCTTTCTCCTTTTCTTTCCTTGATGAAAGAAAAGGAGGCAAAAGAAAAATCAAGGCGTCAGGGACGCCAGCCAAATTTACCGGGTACCGGATGCGTCTATGTAATGTACCGGGCCCATTTTTCCCAGCCCCGGCAGGGGCCGTCAGGGACACCGGCCAAATTTACCGGGTACGGGATGCGTCTATGTAATGTATCAGGCCCATCTTCCCAGCCCCGGCAGGGGCCGTCAGGGACGCCGGCCAAATTTACCGGATACTGGCAGGGGATGCCGGGAACACCGACCCAATCAGGTACATCCGCCCCATCTTCCCCGGCCTCGGCAGAGGCCTTGATCTTCTTTTGTCTTCTTTTCTTCTATCAAGAGAAGAAAAGAAGGAACCCGCCGGCCTGCGTTTGTTTCCGAAAGGGAACAAATACGGGCATTCGGATTCAATCATTCGATCCTCGCGGATCGTCTGTGGGGCGTATTCAATACGCCCTCTACAAACGGGGCTTCGCCCCTCGACCTCTTCCTCCGCACCTGTCCCCTGCCGGGGCCATTTGTGGGGCGTATGCAATACGCCCCTACATAGGGGCTTCGCCCTCGACCTCTTCCTCCGCACTTGTCCCCTTTCGGGGCCATTTGTGGGGCGTATGCTTTTGCGCCCTACAAACAGGGATGACGCTTTGTCTTTCCCTTCTCCTTTTTCTTTCCTTGATGAAAGAAAAAGGAGGCAAAAGAAAAATCAAGGCGTCAGGGACACCGGCCAAATTTACCGGGTACCGGCAGGGGATGTCAGGGACACCGACCCAATCAGTCACATCCGCCCCATCTTCCCCGGCCTCGGCAGAGGCCTTGATCTTCTTTTGCCTTCTTTTCTTCTATCAAGAGAAGAAAAGAAGGAACCCTGCTGGCCTGCGTCTGTCCCCTGCCGGGGCCATTTGTGGGGCGTATTCAATACGCCCCTACGTAGAGGGCTGCGCCCCCACACCCCCGGTAGGGGCTGCGTATGTGCTCCGCCCCTTAACGGTCTTATGCGATCCGTTATACAAGTGTGCGGGTCGGCTGTGGGTGCTCGTGGGGTGGGGAGGGGCGTTCTGTGGCGTATGTGGAGCTTAAATGGTCTACATGTCATCTACTAATTTGAAATTTGATAGAACTTGCAACCGTCTATCTACCAAACGAATAGGGGTATAAAGATGTACTCCGGGATCTACTTTTTTTATCTCACTGCATTAGGTAGATCGAAAAAAATAGGATCGTAACTTTGGCAGTGTACATTACTTATACAAAAATAATTTTACTGCCACATGATGAATCGTATTCAGAGCGTGCTCCTCTCGCTCTCTTTCTTGATGATGTCCGCTTGGGGCTTGCAAGCGGAGGATTTGAAGTCGCCCAACGGTCGATTGGTGATGCATTTCGAAGTGGACGGCATGGGCTGCCCCGTCTATACCTTATCTTATAAGGGAAGCCGGTGATTAAACGCAGTCGGTTGGGCCTCGAGGCGGAGGGCTTCTCGCTGCGCGAAGGTTTCCAACTCCAAAAAGGCGGAGACGGCTACTTTCGACGAGACTTGGAAGCCTGTCTGGGGCGAGGTTAGCTCCATCCGCAACCATTACAACGAGCTGGCTGTGACACTCCTTCAGCCGAAGGACGACCGGACTATCCGCATCCGCTTTCGCCTTTACGACGATGGTCTCGGGTTCCGCTACGAATTTCCAGAGCAAAAAGAACCTTGTTTACTTCGTTATCAAAGACGAATACTCCGAATTTGCGATGGCGGGAGATCATAAAGCCTTCTGGATTCCGGGCGATTATGACACGCAGGAATATGATTACACCGAGTCGCACCTTTCCGAGATCCGTAAGCTAATGAAGGCGGCCGTCACGTTCAATACGTCGCAGACTCCGTTCTCTCCGACTGGCGTACAGACGGCGCTCATGATGAAGTCGGCAGATGGACTTTACATCAACCTGCATGAGGCGGCGCTGGTGGATTATCCCTGCATGTCGCTTGAGCTGGACGACAAGACGATGACCTTCCGCTCTTGGTTAACCCCCGATGCGCAGGGCAAGAAGGGTTATATGCAGACGCCGTGCCAGTCTCCCCGGCGTACGATCATGGTCAGCGACGACGCGCGTGAGATTCTGGCGTCTAAGTTGACCCTTAACCTCAACGAACCATGTGCCTTAAAAAGACGTCTCATGGATCAAGCCAGTGAAATATATCGGCGTTTGGTGGAAATGATCACGGGCAAATCGACGTGGGCCTACACCAACGACCTTCTCTCGGTACACATCGGCGTGACGGACTACACGAAGGTCAAGCCCAACGGCACCCACGCGGCGAACAACGACAAAGTGCGCCGCTATATCGACTTTGCCGCCAAGCACGGCTTCGATCAGGTGCTCGTCGAGGGCTGGAACATCGGGTGGGAGGACTGGTTTGGCCACTCTAAGGACTACGTTTTCGATTTCGTCACCCCTTACCCCGACTTTGACATCAAGGCGCTCAACGAATATGCCCACTCGAAGGGCGTCAAGCTGATGATGCACCATGAGACCTCCGCCTCCATTCGCAACTACGAACGCCACATGGAGGAAGCCTATCAATTGATGAACAAATACGGCTACAACGCCGTCAAGAGTGGCTACGTGGGCAACATCATCCCACGCGGCGAACATCACTACGGGCAGTGGATGATCAATCACTACTTATACGCGGTGAAGAAGGCCGCCGAGCACCACATCATGGTCAACGCCCACGAGGCGGTGCGCCCCACGGGCCTCTGTCGCACCTATCCCAACCTGATCGGTAACGAGGCGGCCCGCGGCGGGGAATACGAATCGTTTGGCGGTAACAAACCGTTCCACACCACCATACTCCCCTTTACGCGCCTCATGGGCGGCCCGATGGATTACACACCGGGCATTTTTTTGAGACCCGCATTAAGAATGTCAATCCGGAGAACAATTCGTTTGTGCACTCCACGCTGGCCCGCCAGCTGGCCCTCTTCGTGACGATGTACAGCCCGCTGCAGATGGCGGCCGACCTGCCCGAAAATTATGAGCGCTTCATGGACGCCTTCCAGTTCATCAAAGACGTGGCCGTGGACTGGGACGACTCCAAATATCTGGAGGCTGAGCCGGGGCGCTACATCACCGTGGCCCGCAAGGCCAAGGGCACGAACAACTGGTTCGTAGGCTGCACCGCGAGCGAGAACGGCCACATGGCTAACATCTCGTTCGACTTCCTCGACCCCAAGCGCAAATACACGGCTACCATCTATGCCGACGGTCCGACGGCGCATTACGAGAAGAACCCCCAGGCGTACACCATTAAGAAGATGACCGTGACGAATAAGTCACGCCTGACCCTCCGCGCGGCCTCGGGCGGCGGATTTGCCATCTCAATTATTGAGCAATAAGAACCGTGAGAGGTGTCGATGCGATCCCTGCGTCGGCGCCTCTTCTTGTGTGACACATTTATCTACAAAGCATAATGGAAAAAAAGAGAACTATTTAATTGGAAGCGGTGCATTTACCTGCTGCTGGCTGCTCTGCTGCCAGCCCTTGGCGGTTATGCACAGAAGATGACGGTTAAAGGCGTCGTCGTAGATGCGACGAACGAACCGATCATTGGTGCGAACGTGGTGGAGAAGGGAACAACGAATGGCATCATTACCGATCTGGACGGCAACTTTACGCTGTCGGTCGAGCGAGGTGCTACGCTCGTTTTCTCCTTCATCGGCTATCAGTCTCAAGAACTTCCGGCCTCCGCACAGCCCATGCGCGTGATGCTGAAAGAGGATACGGAGCTGTTGGATGAGGTCGTTGTGATCGGTTACGGATCCGTCAAGAAGGACGATGCGACGGGATCGGTGACGGCCATCAAGCCGGACAAGATGAATCGCGGTCTCACGACGAGTGCACAAGACCTGATGACTGGAAAGATTGCCGGCGTGAACGTGGTCTCGAGTGGCGGTTCGCCGGGTGGCGGCTCCACGATACGTATCCGAGGCGGCTCGTCGCTGAATGCCAACAACGACCCGCTGATCGTCATCGACGGTCTGGCGATGGACAACGACGGCGTCAAGGGCCTCTCCAACCCGCTGGCGATGGTCAACCCGAACGACATCGAGACCTTCACCGTGCTGAAAGATGCCCTCGGCGACGGCCATTTACGGCTCACGCGCCTCGAACGGTGTCATCATTATCACCACCAAGAAGGGCTCCATAGAGGGCGGTAGGCACGCCTCCGCGTGGCGTACGACGGCAACGTGTCGATGAGTAACGTCAAGAACACGCTCGACATGATGGACGCCGACACCTATCGCGCACGCATCCGCAGCCAGTACGGCGAGGAGAGCAACGCCTATAAGGCCCTCGGCACGGCCAACACCGACTGGCAGAAGGAGATCTATCGCACGGCCCTCTCGACGGATCACAACGTGAGTGTCTTCGGAGGCCTCGGGACGATGCCTTTCCGCATGTCCGTGGGCTACACGAACCAAAAACGGTATCCTCAAAACCTCGAGCTTCAACCGTTACACGGCCTCGCTGAACCTCTCTCCGTCGTTTTTTTGGGCGGCATGCTCAAGATGAACGGTAACCCTCAAAGGGATGTATGCCGAAAGTCGCTTCGCCGACGTAGGCGCCGTAGGTGCGGCCACGCAAATGGATCCCACCCACTCGGTGCGCGACGCGGGCGAGACCTATCAGAAGTATTTCGGAGGCTTCTTCCAGTGGACGAACGACGGAAAGTCGCTCAACGACCCCACCTGGCTGCTGACCAACAACTCGCTGGCCCCGGCCAACCCCGTTTCCCTGCTGGAGATGAAGGACGACCGCGCCAAATCGCAGTCGCTCGTCGGAAACATCGAGGTGGATTACAAATTTCACTTCCTCCCCGACCTGCGTTTCCACGCCAATGGCGGTATGGACCTCTCGTCCGGTAAGCAGACCACCAACGTGGATCCCCAGTCCTACTCGAACAACTATTACGGAAGCTATGGCTATGAGAAGATCGACAAATACAACCTGTCTTTCAATAGCTATTTCCAATACATGAAGTCAGTCGGTGTGCACAATTTCGATGCGATGGTCGGTTACGAGTGGCAACATTTCCACCGTAAGGGCCTACAATCGCTACGCGGGCATCTATCCGCAGACGAACGCCGTGAACCCGGGCAAGGAGTACTCACCCTCGAGTAAGGAGTGGGCGTCGGAGAACTTTTTGGTCTCCTTCTTCGGCCGATTGAACTACACGCTGGCCGATAAGTACCTCTTCACGGCTACCGTACGTCGAGACGGCTCCTCACGATTCAATAAGGATCACCGATGGGGCACATTCCCCTCGTTTGCCTTTTGGTTGGAAGATGAAAGAAGAGGGATTCCTCAAAGACGTGGACGCCCTGTCGGACATGAAACTGCGCCTCGGCTACGGTGTCACAGGTCAGCAAAATATTGGCTCTGACTACTCCTATTTTTGCCTCTTATACGGCCAGCAAGAACTACGCTTACTATCCGATAGGCTACGGCGAAGGCGAATCGTATCGTCCCGACGCCTACAATAAGAACCTCAAGTGGGAGCGAACAACGACTTACAACGCCGGTGTGGACTACGGTTTCCTGAATGGTCGCCTCACGGGGTCGGTGGACTACTATTTCCGTCGCACGGACGACCTGATTAACTACGTGTACGTATCGGCCGGAACGAATTTCAAGAATCAGGTGAACGCCAACATAGGCTCGCTGGAGAATAAGGGCGTCGAGTTCACCATCAACTCCAAACCCATTGCACAGAAGGACTTCTCGTGGGACTTGGGCTTCAACCTCACCTATAACAAGAGCGAAATCACGGAGCTGACGGGAGGCGATCGTTCGGATTACTACGTGGCTGCGGGCGGCGTGACCATCGGTACCGGTGGCACTGTCCGAGCGCACGCCGTAGGGCACCCCGCCCTATGCGTTCTATGTCTATCAGCAGGTCTACGACGAGAAGGGCAAACCGATCGAGAACACGTTTGTGGATCGTAACGGAGACGGCGTGATCAACGATGCCGATAAGTACTTCTATAAGAAGCCCACGGCCGACGTATTGATGGGCGTCTCGTCCAAATTCGTCTACAAAGCGTGGGACTTCAGCTTCACGCTCCGCGCAAGCCCTCAACAACTACGTATATAATAATGTAGAGGCCAACGCCAGCAACATGAGCACGATCTACGCTCCCTCGGGCTACCTCACCAACCGCCCCAACATGGTGCTGGAGAACAATTGGCAGGGCGAAGGCAACTACTACATGTCGGATTATTTCGTGCAGAACGCCTCCTTCCTCAAGTGCGACAACATCACTCTCGGCTATTCCTTCAACTTGAAGAAGATCGGCTCGGGGCGTGTCTTTGCCGCCGTGCAGAACGTCTTCACCGTCACGAAATACAAGGGCCTCGATCCCGAGCTGATCACCGGATCGGGCACGGGTACCAACTATGGTATCGATCGCGACTTCTATCCGCGACCGCTGACCTCGCTCGTGGGACTTACGCTGAACTTTTTAATCCGCAACTACTGAAATGGAACTCAAAATGAAACGAAATAAGATCACTGCTTGGGTCGCCGCATGCGCGATCCTCATTTCCGCCTCGGGCATCACCTCCTGCGTAGGCGATTTGGACGTGGAGCCGATCGATCCCAGCGTCACGACGACGTTTGACCAGAACAAGGTCTTCACCAAGATCTACGCTACGCTCGGTTTGACAGGTCTCGAAGGGCCGGCTGGCTCTGGCGACGTGGACGGTATCGACGAAGGCTCGTCGGACTTCTTCCGCTTGATCTGGAACCTGAACGAACTGCCGGCCGATGAGGCGCATTGCTGCTGGATCGACGGTGGCGTGCCCGAATTGGTGCATGGCACATGGGATGCGTCGCATTCCTTAGTCACGGGCCTCTACTATCGCCTCTATTTTGACATCACGCTCTGCAACTTCTTCCTCGAGCAGACCGAGGGGAAGACGGACGCCGAGAGCGTCACCCAACGGGCCGAAGCACGCTTCATCCGCGCCCTGAACTACTACTACTTGATCGACCTCTACGGCAAGGTGCCGTTCGTGACGACCGTATCGACCGAAAAGCCGTCGCAAGTGGAGCGTGCGGAGCTGTTTAAGTTCATCGAAAAGGAACTCCTCGAGGCGTCGGAGACCATGAAGGATCCGCGCACCAACACCTACGGTCGCGCCGATAAGGCAGCGGCTTGGCTGCTCTGGCCCGCCTCTATCTGAATGCCGAGGTGTACACCGGTACGCCACAGTGGGCGAAGGCGGCTGAGTATGCGCAGAAGACGATCAACTCCGCTTACTCGTTGTGCCCCGTCTACAAACACCTTTTCATGGCCGACAACAACGGCAGCAGCGTGAACAAGGCCAACACGGAGATCCTCTTGCCTATCCTTCAGGACGGCGGCACGACCCGCAACTACGGCGGCTCGCTGTACCTCATCGCTTCCACGCATAAGACAGACGACATGCCGGCTTTCGGCACCACCGAGGGCTGGGCAGGCAACCGCTGCCGGCCGCAGCTCGTCAGCAAGTTCTTCCCCAACGGCAACGCACCGGCAGCAGGCGATGCGGACGCTATGACGAAGGCTGCAAACGACGATCGCGCGCTCTTCTTCAGCAAAGGCCGTTCGCTGTCGATCGATGTGGAGTCGGAGTTTGCCAGTGGATACTCCCTCGTCAAGTTCTCTAACCTCCGCGCCGATGGAGCCACAACGCACGACTCGAAGTTTACCGACACCGACCTGCCCCTCATGCGTCTAGCCGAGGCCTACCTGACTTATGCCGAAGCAGAGGTGCGTCGCAACGGCGGGACCGACTGCAGCCGCTACCGAAGCTATCAACACGCTCCGCAAGCGGGCTCATGCGAAGACGGAGACGTCCCTACACGCTCAGCAATATCCTCGACGAGTGGGCACGCGAGTTCGCTTTCGAGGGACGTCGTCGCTCGGACCTGATTCGCTTCAACCGCTTTGCCGGCAATGCGGACTACACCTGGCAATGGAAGGGCGGCGCGAAGGACGGTACGACGCTGTCTCGCCATCTCAACCTTTACCCGATCCCGACTAAGGATGTGAACGTCAACTCCAACCTGAAGCAGAACCCGGGATATTAACGGACCCCTAACTACGAACAACAGAATATGAAAGCAATCCATAAGATAGCGTTCGCGCTGCTGGCCGGTCTGATCGGCCTCACCACCGCATGCGACGACGACAACAGTGCTAACCCCACCCTCAAGACGCCCTCCAGCTTCACGCTGAACACGCCCACCGCGGCCGAGAACACCGTCTACGACTTAGAACATGTGAAGAACGTCGAGCTGACCTGCGTCCAACCGGACTATGGCTTCTCCGCCGCCACGGTATACGCCGTGCAAGTCTCGCTCGACAACGATTTTGCCACCGAGGGCAAATTCATCACCCTGCCCACCACCCTACCCCAAGGCCCAGATGGAAGTCGACGCCTCGGAGATCGCCGTGGCACAGACCACGCTGGCCGTGAAAAAAAGGGCGTGAAAGAGGACAAGTTCCCCTCACCTCGAAGCTCTACGTACGCCTCAGGGCGGCCCTGACCAGTGGCAAAGGCGAGGTCTACTCCAACGTCATCTCCATCAATGCACGCACCCATTTCGCCCTCACTCCCGCCGCAGTGCCCTCGACGATGAACGTCATCGGCAGCACGAAGGGCATCGGCGAGTGGAATTGGGCCGGCTCTGTGCCGATGGTGCAGACCGGGCGAAGGATGGCACCTTCTGGCGCATCCTTTACTTCGAAGCGGGCACCTCGATGAAGTTCAACGCCGAGAAGAAATTCGACGGCGGCGAGTTCGGATCGTCCGCCAAGCTCGTGGACAACGCCTCGGCCGGCCTCTCGGACGACGGTGGCAACCTCAAAGTGGCCAACGCGGGCTGGTATCTCGTGGTCATCAAGACGACCGCTCAGGGGCGTGACCTGAAGTACACCGTCAGCTTCGAGAAGCCGAACGTTTACCTCATCGGCGACGTCAGCGTGGGTGGAAAATGGGAGATCACGGCTGAGAATCTCTTCACCGTTCCCACCACGGCCGACGGCTGGTTCGTCTCGCCCGCCCTGGCTGCTGCCGGCGAGGTGCGCATGTGCGTCAAGATTGAAGGCGAAGACTGGTGGCACTCCGAGTTCATCGTGCTGGCCGAGGGCGAGATCCTCTACCGTGGCGCGGGCGGCGACCAGGATCGCTCGAAGCAGAGCGCCGGGCGGAAGGTCTACCTGAACTTCATGACCGGCAAAGGCGAATACAAATGATTGAGCAGGCCGGGGGGCGCGCGGAGTTTTTCACTCCGACACATCCTCCCGGCCTTCATCTTATTGTATGCACCGCAGGTGACGGCGGTTTCACGGCCGCCTCACCGACACGATGGATCAGGTGCAGGACAAGTAACCATAACCAATAGATACATGGTCAACTACATCTATTCATATCTCTATCATTTTTCTCCATGTATTGCACTGGTTTTTATCGCGGGTAGTGGCCGGGAGGGTTGCTACCCGCTGTTTTTTTGTGCCTATACGTCTGAGGAGTGGGGGGAGGTGAGACGTGAGCCCAGCGTACGATTTCTCGAGGCAACCCGCGAGAATCGGAAACGTTTCGGCTCATTGTATCGTACAATCGCGAGAAATGAAACCGTTTCGGCCGATTGTATCGTACAATCACGAGAAATGAAATCGTTTCGGCCGATTGTATCGTACAATCACGAGAAATGAAATCGTTTCGGCCGATTGTATCGTACAATCACGAGAAATGAAATCGTTTCGGCCGATTGTATCGTACAATCGCCATTATTTTTTTGTTTCGGCCGATTGTATCGTACAATCGCCATTATTTTTTTGTTTCGGCCGATTGTATCGTACAATCGCCATTATTTTTGTTTCGGCCGATTGTATCGTACAATCGCCATTATTTTTTTGTTTCGGCCGATTGTATCGTACAATCGCCATTATTTTTTTGTTTCGGCCGATTGTATCGTACAATCGCTAAACTTTGATGTGCTAACCCCGACATCGCCCTATTTTTTTGAGCGATTTTTTTGGGATAACAATCTAACTATATGACCGCAGAAATTATAACGATCGGCGACGAATTGCTGATCGGACAAGTGACTGACACCAATTCGGTGTGGATCAGTCGAGCCCTTGAAGACCACGGATTTCGTGTCATGCGTAAACAAACCGTGGGCGACGACGAGCCAGAGATACTCCGCGCCCTCCGCGAGTCTGAGCAACGCGTGGATGTGGTGCTCCTGACCGGAGGACTGGGGCCCACCAAGGACGACGTGACCCTCAACGCGCTTTGCAAACACTTCGACACGGCGAGGCATTTCTCGACCGAAGTGCACGAACACAATCAACAGCTATTTGCGGAGCGCGGCGTAGAAATGAACGACTTAACGCGTGATCAGGCGATGGTGCCCGACAACGCCACGGTGATCATCAACGAGGTGGGCACGGCGCCCCTGCACTGGTTCGAGCGCCGGGGCTGCATGGTGATTTCCATGCCCGGCGTGCCGATGGAGATGAAGTGGCTGATGACGAACCGCGTGATCCCCCGACTTCAGGAGTACTATGGGCGCAAGGCCGGCATTGCCCATCGCACCTGTTGGGTCACGGGCTACACGGAGTCTGCTCTGGCGATGGCGTTGGCCGACTTTGAGCGCGATCTGCCCGATGAAGTGCGGCTGGCTTACCTGCCTCAACCGGGGCTGATCCGCCTCCGACTCTCGGCCTACTGTTCGCCACAAGCCGTGGCCGATCGAGTGGCCGACGTGCTGCGTCTCCGCCTCCGCACCATCCTGAAAGAGCACATCATCGCCGAGGAAGACCTCCCCATCGAAGCCCTCTTGGGCCGTCGATTGCAAGCCGCAGGGCTGACGGTTGGCACCGCCGAGAGCTGCACCGGAGGCGCCATCGCCGCGGCAATCACGTCCGTGGCCGGCAGTTCGGCTTATTTCAAAGGCGGCATTGTCTCTTACACCGACGAGGTGAAGCGCCGCACGCTGGGCGTCTCCGCCACCGATCTCGAACGCGTGGGCGCAGTCAGTCAGCCCGTCGTGGAGCAGATGGCACGCGGTGCGCGTGAGGCCTGGGTTGCGATTTGGCCGTAGCCACGTCGGGCTTCGCAGGGCCGAGTGGCGGCACGCCGGAAGCGCCCGTCGGGACCGTTTGGATCGCCGTGGCCACGCCGTCCGCGGTCGTCTCCAGGAATACCATTTCGGCGCCGCCCGCGATCATAACATCAGCCGAGCCGTCAACATGGCGCTACTGATGCTCTTCGAAATGGCCGCCGTGCCTGAGGTGCAGGCGCCCACGGCGTGAGAATCCGGGGGCGACAAGCGGAGGCGGACGGTCGACAGGTGAAGCCGCAGAAAATGGCTACACAGGCATATTCCTACTTTTGCCCGCAGATAAACCATCACCTATAAGTAAAGAATGAACGTATTAGAGTTAAGCGAACAAGAAATCATCCGGCGTGGCAGCCTCGACCGGTTGCGCGAAATGCACATCGATCCGTACCCCGCTGCGGAGTACACCGTGGACGGCTATGCCGACGAAATCAAGACCCAATTTAAGGACGACGCCGAGCCGCGCACCGTCTCTATTGCCGGCCGCATCATGAGCCGACGCATCATGGGCAAGGCCTCCTTCATGGAACTACAAGACTCCACCGGCCGCATCCAAGTCTACGTCACCCGCGACGACATCTGCCCCGATCCATCCGACACGGAACTGTATAACACCGTATTCAAAAAGCTGCTCGACATCGGCGACTTCGTCGGTATCCGCGGCTTTGTTTTCCGCACACAGATGGGCGAGATCTCCGTCCATGCGCAAGAGCTGACCGTGCTCTCTAAATCGCTCCGACCGCTGCCCGTGGTCAAGGAGAAAGACGGCGTAGTCTACGACGGCTTCACCGACCCCGAGCAGCGCTATCGCCAGCGTTACGTCGACCTCGTGGTCAATACCGACGTGAAGCAGATCTTCATCAAGCGCAGCAAAGTCTACGCCTCTATGCGCGAGTTCTTCAACGCCCGCGGATACCTTGAGGTCGAGACACCCATCCTGCAATCCATACCCGGTGGCGCCGCCGCCCGTCCCTTCGTGACGCACCATAATGCGCTCGATATTGACCTTTACCTCCGCATTGCCAACGAACTTTACCTGAAGCGCCTTATTGTGGGCGGCTTTGAGGGCGTCTATGAGTTCTCGAAAGACTTCCGCAACGAGGGCATGGACCGCACGCACAACCCAGAGTTCACGGCGATGGAGATCTATGTGGCTTACAAGGATTACAACTGGATGATGCAGTTCACCGAGCAGATGCTCGAGAAGGTGAGCCGTGATGTGAACGGCACGACGGAGGTCGAAGTGGACGGCCGGACGATCAGCTTCAAGGCGCCCTTCCGGCGCGTCACCATGACCGACGCTATCCGCGAACACACCGGCGTCGACATCACTGGCATGGACGAAGAGGCCCTGCGCGCCGTCTGCCGTCAGCTCGAAATCGAGGTGGACGAGACGATGGGCAAGGGCAAATTGATCGACGAGATCTTCGGCGAGAAATGCGAGAAACACTACATCCAGCCCACCTTCATCACCGATTACCCCATCGAAATGTCGCCCCTCTGCAAGCGTCACCGTAACAACCCCGAGCTGACCGAACGCTTCGAGCTGATGGTGAACGGTAAGGAGCTTTGCAATGCTTACTCCGAGCTGAACGACCCGATCGACCAGCTGGAGCGCTTCCAGGAGCAGCTGCGACTGAGCGAGAAGGGCGACGACGAGGCGATGTTTATCGACATGGACTTCGTCCGCGCCCTCGAATACGGCATGCCCCCGACGAGTGGTATGGGTATCGGTATCGACCGCTTAGTGATGCTGCTGACGGGCCAGACGACGATTCAGGAGGTGCTCTTCTTCCCGCAGATGCGTCCGGAAAAGACCGTGCGGAAGGATGCACCGGAGAAATACGCACCGCTCGGTGTGCCCGCGGAATGGGTACCGGCCGTGCAGAAGGCGGGCTATCCCACGGCTGACATGCTGGCAGGCGCCAACGCGCAACTGCTCCGCCGCGCCCTCTTCGATTTGAATAAGAAATATACCCTCGGGCTGGAGCTGCCCTCGCCGGAAGCCGTCGAGGCGTGGACCCGCCAGCCGGACGAGGCGTAACCCCCGTAACCCGCAAACAAAACAAGATCGACATGGAAAATTTCCCCGGAAAGATTGCCATCATGGGCGGCGGAAGCTGGGCCACGGCGTTGGCCAAGATCGTGCTCTCGAACCAGCCGGAGATGAATTGGTACATGCGTCGGCAGGAGGTCATCGAGGAGTTCAAGCAGGCGAAGCACAACCCCTCGTACCTCTCCGCCGTGACGTTCGACACGGAGCGCATCCATTTCTCGACCGACATTAACGAGATCGTCGACCGCTCCGACCTGCTCATCTTCGCCACCCCATCACCCTTCTTCAAGAACCACCTGAAGCAGCTGCGCGTGCCCCTGCGCGACAAGACGATCCTCTCGGCCATCAAGGGTCTCGTGCCGGACGAGAACATGCTCATCACGGACTATCTGGCCGAGTGTTACCAAGTGCCTCTGGATCGATTGGCCGTCATCGCCGGGCCGTGCCACGCTGAGGAGGTGGCCCTCGGGCGCCTCTCGTACCTCACCTTGGCCTGCAAGGACATCGACCGCGCACGGGCCCTCGCCCCGATCTTCACGAACGACTTTATGCGTACCTCCTGCAGCCGCGATGTCCGCGGCATGGAGTACGCCTCGGTGCTGAAGAATATCTATGCCATTGTGGCCGGTATCTGCCACGGCATGAAGTACGGCGACAACTTTCAGGCGGTCTTCATCTCGAATGCCATCAAGGAGATGCAGCGCTTCCTCGGCTCGGCCCACACGCTGCCGCGCGACATTTCTGACTCGGCCTACCTCGGCGACCTGCTCGTGACGGCCTACTCGCGCTACAGCCGCAACCGCACCTTCGGCTCCATGATCGGCAAGGGCTATTCGGTCAAAACGGCACAGCTGGAGATGGAGATGATCGCCGAGGGGTACTACGGCGCCAAGTGCATCTACGAGATCAATGAGCGCTATCAGGTCGATATGCCCATCCTCGACACCCTGTACGCCATCCTCTACGAGCGCCAGTCGCCCCAGGCCGTCATCCGTCGCATGACAGAAACATTCAAGTAGAACGAAAAACGAAAAAGCTAAAAATGGCCGGATACTTGGTAAACTTCCGCTGGCGGCCGCAGCCCCCCATGTTTTTTTCACTTTTTAGTTTTTTTCGCTTCTGAGTTCCCCCATTTTAGTTTTTCATTTTTAGTTTTTAGTCCCCATGATTCCCCTTCAATTAGACTTCACCAAAGCCTTCGGCCCAGCGGCCGATGAGCGCCTCGAGGCCATCCGCCCAGAGGCCGAAAAGAGTCTCCGAACCCTTTATGAAGGCACCGGCGCCGGCAACGACTTCCTCGGCTGGCTCCACTTGCCCAGTTCCATCACCGACGCCCAGCTGACCGACATCGAGCAGACGGCCGAGAGGCTGCGCGCCCTGCCAAGCTGTCGTAGTGATCGGCATCGGTGGCAGCTACCTCGGCGCACGCGCCGTGATCGAAGCCCCTCACGGACAGCTTCGACGCGCTCCGTACCGGCGCCGACCGCACGCACCCCGTCATCCCTCTATGCCGGCAACCAGATCGGCGAGGATTACCCTCAGCGAGCTTTTGCGACCTGCTCCGTGGACGCGACTTCGGCATCATCAACATCTCCAAATCCGGCACCACGACTGAGCCGGCCATCGCTTTTCGTATCCTCCGCAGCCTGCTCGAGGAGAACGTTGGCGCAGCGGCCGCCCGCGAACGTATCGTGGCCGTGACCGACCGTGCTCGCGGTGCCCTCCGCACGCTGGCTGACCGCGAGGGATACAAGACCTACGTCATCCCGGACGACGTCGGCGGACGATACTCCGTCCTCACGCCCGTCGGGCTGCTGCCCATCGCCGTGGCCGGCATCGACATCCGCGCCCCTCGTCCGTGGCGCCGTCGAGATGGAGCGCGCCGTCGGCCCCGACGTGCCCTTCGACCGTAACCCCGCCCTGCGCTACGCCGCTGCCCGCCAAACGCTCTATCGCGAGGGCAAGAAGATCGAGATCTCGGCCAATTTCCACCCCAAGCTGCACTACGTGGGCGAGTGGTGGAAGCAGCTCTATGGCGAGAGCGAGGGCAGGACCACCGCGGCCTCTTTCCCGCCGCCGTCGACCTCACCACCGACCTCCACTCCATGGGCCAGTGGATCCAGCAGGGCGAGCGGACGATCTTCGAGACGGTCGTTTCGATCGACGCCCCCGAGCGCACGCTCTCCGTCCCCACGGACGCCGACAACCTCGACGGGCTGAACTACCTAGCCGGCCGTCGCGTGGACGAGATCAACAAGATGGCCGAGCTGGGCACCCGCCTCGCCCACGCCTCCGGTGGCGTGCCCAACATCCGCGTCTCCATCCCGCGCCTCACCGCCGATCACCTCGGAGGCCTGCTCTACTTCTTCGAGGCCGCCTGCGGCATCAGCGGCTACCTCTCCGGCGTCAACCCCTTCGATCAGCCCGGCGTGGAGGCCTACAAACGCAATATGTTCGCCCTGCTCGACAAGCCCGGCTTCGAGGCCGAGAGTCGTGCCATCCGTGCGCAGCTGGGGTGATACTCAAAACCCGGTTTTTAGGCGCGTTGCACGTTCTGCAATGTCCCAAAACCGGGTTGTAGACGTGTTGCACGTTCTGCAATGTCCCAAAACCGGGTTGTAGACGAATTGCAGGCTCTGCAATGGCTCAAAACCCGGTTTTAGGCGCGTTGCACGTTCTGCAATGCCCCAAAACCAAGTTGTAGACGAATTGCAAGGTCTGCAATGGCCCAAAAACCGGGTTGTAGACGAATTGCAAGCTCTGTAATGTCCCAAAACCGGGTTTTAGACGAATTGCAGGCTCTGCAATGGCTCAAAACCGGGTTTTAGATGAATTGCAAGCTCTGCAAAGGCCCAAAACCGGGTTGTAGACAAATTGCAAGCTCTGCAAAGGCTCAAAACCGGGTTTTTAGACGAATTGCAAGGTCTGCAATCCTCCAGAATCAGATTCTGAGCCATTGCAACGGTCTGTAAACCTCCAGAATCAGATTCTGAGCCATTGCAAGGCTCTGCAAACCTCCAGAATCAGATTCTGAGCCATTGCAAGGGTCTGCTAAAGCCCCAGAATCAGATTCTAGGCCATTGCAAGGTTCTGCAAAGCTCCAGAATCAGATTCTGAGCCATTGCAAGGTTCTGCAAACCTCCAGAATCAGATTCTGAGCCATTGCAAGGTTCTGCAAACCTCCAGAATCAGATTCTGAGGCACATTTCACCGCTTGCTATTATGCACAACCACTCATGCAGCTACAATGCAGAAGCGGTTGGGTATCTACAGCGGATCAGGCCGAGGCCGCATGACGGTCGATCACACTCAAACCACCCCGTAACTATTATTATTTATGGCTGACGACAAGAAAATCATCTTCTCTATGGTGGGCGTGAGCAAAACCTTCCCGCCCCAAAAAAACAGGTGTTGAAAAACATCTACCTCTCCTTCTTCTATGGTGCCAAGATTGGCATCATCGGACTCAATGGCTCCGGCAAATCCACCCTGCTCAAGATCATCGCCGGGATCGACAAAAGACTATCAAGGCGAAGTTGTCTTCTCGCCCGGCTACTCGGTGGGCTACCTCGAGCAGGATCCGCATCTGGAGCCCGGCCGGACGGTCAAGGAGATCGTCCAAGAAGGCGTCCGCGAGACGGTCGACCTGCTCAAGGAATTCGAGGAAGTCAACGAACGCTTTGGCGACCCCGAAGTGCTCGAAAACCCGGACAAAATGGACGCCTTGATGAACCGTCAGGCGGAGCTACAAGACCGCATTGACGCCCTCGACGCCTGGAACCTCGACAGTCGCCTCGAGCGCGCCATGGACGCCCTGCGCTGCCCGCCCGAAGACCGCATCGTGGACACGCTCTCCGGCGGCGAACGCCGTCGCGTGGCCCTCTGCCGCCTGCTCCTCCAACAGCCCGACGTCCTCCTCCTCGACGAGCCCACGAACCACCTCGACGCCGAGTCCATCGACTGGCTCGAGCAGCACCTCCAGCAGTACGCCGGCACCGTCATCTGCATCACCCACGACCGCTACTTCCTCGATCACGTCGCCGGTTGGATCCTCGAGCTCGACCGCGGCGAGGGTATTCCTTGGCGTGGCAACTACTCCTCCTGGCTCGACCAGAAGACCCAGCGCATGGCCCAAGAAGAGAAGCAAGCCAGCAAACGTCGCAAGACGCTCGAGCGCGAGCTGGAGTGGATCCGCATGGCCCCCAAGGCGCGTCAGGCCAAGGGTAAGGCCCGCCTCAACTCCTACGAAGCCCTCCTCAACGAGGATCAGAAGGAGCGCGAGACGAAGCTCGAAATCTTCATCCCCAACGGCCCGCGCCTCGGTAACAAGGTGATCGAAGCGCAACACGTAGCCAAGGCCTTTGGCGACCGACTCCTCTTCGACGACCTCAATTTCATGCTCCCGCCCAACGGCATCGTGGGCGTCATCGGTCCCAACGGCGCCGGTAAGACTACCCTTTTCCGCATGATCATGGGCCAGGAATCGATCGACCGCGGCGAGTTTGCCGTTGGCGAGACCGTCCGCATCGGCTACGTCGACCAGTCGCACGCCGCCATCGACCCCGAGAAGACCGTCTATCAAGTCGTCTCCGGCGGCAACGACACGATGCGCATCGGCGGCCGCGAGATCAACCCCGCGCCTACCTCTCACGCTTCAATTTCGCCGGCGCCGATCAGGAGAAGCGTTGCGGCGTACTCTCCGGCGGCGAGCGCAACCGCCTCCATCTGGCGCTCACGCTGAAGTCCGAAGCCAACGTCCTCCTCCTCGACGAGCCAACGAACGACATTGACGTGAACACGCTCCGCGCCTTGGAAGAAGGCCTCGAAGCCTTCGCCGGATGTGCCGTCGTCGTCTCGCACGACCGCTGGTTCCTCGATCGTATCTGCACACATTCTCTCCTTTGAGGGCAACTCCGAAGTTGTCTTCTACGAAGGCAGCTACTCCGATTATGAGGAGTACAAGCGGAAGAAGGATGGCTACACCGAGCCCAAGCGCATCCGCTATCGGCAGCTCGGATAATTACCAATTGATAATGTAGGTAATGGGTACTCGGCACGCTTCTTCGGGGCGATCGAGTACCCGACGATCTTAGCCGGTGGCCGTAGCCGCCGCTTCAAGAATGATTCTCCCCTGAGGCGGGGCGTAGTTGGAAAAATTATCTATCGATACTTGCAGGTTTAGAGAATGGCTCTATCTTTGCGCCCGACAAGAGAACAAAAGGGTTCCTTGGCCGAGTGGTTAGGCGCCGGTCTGCAAAAACCGTTTACAGCAGTTCGATTCTGCTAGGAACCTCGAAGAGAAGAATAAGGAGCGTGGTGATTCGGTCACGTTCCTTTTCTTTTTTTACGTATCCCCCAGTTTTTTTCCCCCGTGATCCCACTATCTCCCGTCCCTGCCCTCCTTTCCAATCCGTGCTTTGGCATGATGTTTGGGAAGAGTGAGGCCATGTGTAATTTTTGCGGAGAACAAAGCATGAAGAGTATGAGTAATAGCTATTCTAAAAAGAATGAACGACGTGATCGAAGCCGGTCGCGAAGAAGCAAGCCGTTTGCAGAACGGTTACATCGGGCCGGAACACCTGATGCTGGCCCTGCTGCGCGAAGGCGATGGCAATGCCATTCGCATCCTCCACGGATTTCAGGCCAACCTAACCCAGATCAAACAAGATATCGAGCTCGAAATAAGTAACACCGTCGACGACACTGCGCCGGGTGACATTGCCGTAACCAAAAGCGCCGAACGCGTGCTGCGCATTAGCATGCTGGAGGCGCGGATGTTCAAAAAGCGACGTGACGCGCACCGAGCACCTCCTCCTGGCGCTCCTCAAAGAAGAATACAACATCGTGGCGCAGGTGCTGAACCAAAGCGGCATCACCTACCGCATGGTTTACGACCGGATCAGCGCCATCACAGGCGTAGATCGCTTGGCCGAAGTCGATGAGACACGCGATGGCTTCACCGACGATGACGAGGAAGAGGAGGGATTCACGCCTTTCAAGAAAGAGCCCGTCCCGCCACAACCCACTCCACAGCCCAACCAACCCAACACCAACGCCACCACGGCGCAGAAAGCATCATCGACACCCAGCGATACGCCCGTGCTCGACAATTTTGGCACAGACATGACGAAGGCCGCCGCTGAGGGCAAGCTCGACCCCATCGTAGGCCGTGAGAAGGAGATCGAGCGACTGGCGCAGATCCTGAGCCGAAGGAAGAAGAACAACCCCGTGCTGATCGGTGAGCCGGGCGTAGGCAAGTCAGCCATCGTGGAGGGATTGGCACAGCGCATCGTGCAGCGGAAGGTCTCGCGGGTGCTGTTCGATAAGCGTGTAGTGAGTCTCGATATGGCCTCGGTCGTGGCTGGGACGAAATACCGCGGACAGTTCGAAGAGCGTATCAAAGCCCTTCTGAATGAACTGACCAAGAACCCGAACATTATCCTCTTTATCGACGAGATCCATACGATCGTCGGTGCCGGATCGGCCGCCGGATCGATGGACGCAGCGAACATGCTCAAGCCGGCGCTGGCACGTGGCGAGTTGCAATGCATCGGCGCCACGACGCTCGATGAGTATCGCACGAACATTGAGAAAGACGGGGCCTTGGAGCGCCGCTTCCAGAAAGTGATCGTCGACCCGACGACGGCCGAGGAGACACTCCAGATCCTCAAAAAAACATCAAGGGACGCTACGAGGAGCACCACAATATGATCTACACCGACGCCGCACTCGAGGCGTGCGTCAAACTGACCGAGCGCTACATCAGCGATCGCAACTTCCCCGACAAAGCCATCGACGCGCTGGACGAAGCCGGATCGCGGGTGCACATCGCCAACGTGGTTGTGCCGCAACACATCGAGGCATTGGAGGCGAAGATCGAGGAGACGAAGAACGCCAAACTGGCCGCCGTCAAGTCGCAAAACTTCGAGCTGGCCGCTGGCTATCGCGATACCGAGCGGCAGTATCTCCAGTTGCTCGACGAGGCAAAAGGGCCGTTGGGAGCAGGAGATGCAGGCGCACCGTGAGACGGTCGACGCCGATCAGGTGGCTGAAGTCGTGGCCATGATGTCCGGCGTACCCGTGCAGCGTATTGCCACGACTGAGAACGTCAAGCTCCGCGACATGGACACCCTCCTGAAGCAGAAGATCGTCGGTCAAGACGAGGCCGTGGCCCAGATCGTCAAGGCCATCCGCCGCAACCGTGTCGGGCTGAAAGATCCCAACAAGCCCATCGGCACCTTCATGTTCCTCGGCCCCACGGGCGTCGGCAAGACGCATCTGGCCAAGAAACTCGCCGAGTTCCTTTTCGACTCCGACGACGCGCTGATCCGTATCGACATGAGCGAGTACCTCGAAAAAGTTCGCCGTCTCCCGCCTCATCGGTGCGCCTCCGGGCTACGTCGGTTACGAAGAGGGCGGCCAGCTGACCGAGAAGGTGCGCCGCAAACCCTACTCCGTCGTTCTGCTTGACGAGATCGAAAAGGCCCATCCGGACGTCTTCAACCTACTGTTGCAGGTGCTCGACGAAGGTCGCCTGACCGACAGCCCTCGGCCGGCAGATCAATTTCAAAAACACGATCCTGATCATGACCTCCAACATCGGCACCCGCCAGCTGAAGGACTTCGGCCGTGGCATCGGGTTCCATCCCCAAGCCTCTGGCACGGAGGTCGACCGCGATTATTCGCGTGGCGTCATCCGTAAGGCCCTCGAGCGCTCCTTCGCCCCCCGAGTTCCTCAACCGCGTGGACGACGTGATCATGTTCGATCCGCTTGAAAAAGAGTCCATCTACCGCATCATCGACATCGAGCTCAGCGACCTCTATCGCCGCATCGACGGCCTCGGCTACCACCTCGAGCTCACTCCCGAGGCCAAGGATTACGTCACCACCAAGGGCTACGACGTGCAGTTTGGGGCCCGGCCGCTCAAGCGCGCCATACAGAAGTACATCGAGGACGAGTTGGCCGAGATCGTTCTGCTGGAAGACATTCAGCCCGGCGACACGATCACACTGGGCTACGACGCCGCCACGGATCGTATGACGCACACCGTGCTGAGGCCCACCGTCGACGCCGAGTAAAGTTTTTTGTTCTTCTACGGAAATATATGAGCATAATAGAAGTGTCCTCTCATAAAACGGAAGATGGTAATGTTGTGTTTAGCTATCGCCCAGTTGGCTTTGCCAAGAGCCTATTCGGTTGCTGTTGTATTTTAGTTGTGCTTATCGCGATTGAATGGTGTATAATCCGTCCGGTAGAGATCGCCTTTATTGCTTCTGCAGTTACGATATTGATAGGGTTTTTTTATAACGCTTACGCTTCCGCTTTTACATAAGGAATAAGAGGAATGACTATATCGAGAAGGAGCTTATCTCGAAGCATCTAAAGGATCAGATTGAAAAAGACATTCATGATATAGGTGATAATGTCAGAGAGAACGAACGGAAATACATACGGAGAATGTCAGAAGACTCAATGACATATGGAAAACGAAATTACGTTGTCGCTCTGAGTGACGGACAAAGACTCGTCTATCATGTGGACAATCCACAGATGCTACATAAAATATTACAGCTTGAGATAAAAATGCAATACGAATCAGTCCCCCGAGGGGTGGATTTGGACCGTGTGCTACAACGGATATCGCATGACGCACACCGTGCTGAGGCCCGCCGTCGACGAGGCGCCGCCCGCTGAATAATTCCGCCATCATATTTTATCACTCATAATTCATAGAGAGCCCCGGAGCCGCATGTGCGCTTCGGGGCTTTTGTTTGAGTAGTCCAATCACACCCCATGATAGCCCCGGCGACAGTGTCGCCAGCATCACCACAGGCCATGATAGCCCCGGCGACAGTGTCGCCAGCGTCACCACACCCCATGATAGCCCCGGCGACAGTGTCGCCAGCGTTACCACACCCCATGATAGCCCCGGCGACAGTGTCGCCAGCGTTACCACAGGCCATGATAGCCTCGGCGACAGTGTCGCCAGCGTTACCACAGGCCATGATGGCCCCGGCGACACTGTCGCCAGCGTTACCACAGGCCATGATAGCCCCGGCGACAGTGTCGCCAGCGTTACCACAGGCCATGATAGCCCCGGCGACAGTGTCGCCAGCGTTACCACACCCCATGATGGCCTCGGCGACAGTGTCGCTAGCGTTACCACACCCCATGATGGCCTCGGCGACAGTGTCGCTAGCGTTACCACACCCCATGATGGCCCCGGCGACAGTGTCGCCAGCGTTACCACAGGCCATGATAGCCTCGGCGACAGTGTCGCCAGCATCACCACACCCCATGATGGCCTCGGCGACAGTGTCGCCAGCGTTACCACACCCCATGATGGCCTCGGCAGAATGTCTGCCGACACCACCACACACCATGATAGCCTCGGCAGAATGTCTGCCGACACAATCACACCCCATGATAGCCTCGGCAGAATGTCTGCCAGCATGACCACACCCCATGATAGCCCCGGCGACAGTGTCGCCAGCGTTACCACAGGCCATGATAGCCTTGGCGACAGTGTCGCCAGCGTTACCACAGACCATGATAGCCCCGGCAGAATGTCTGCCGGCATGACCACACCCCATGATAGCCCCGGCAGAATGTCAGTTCTTCCTTATTACGGGATTTTTTTAATGCAATAAATGCAGCAAAAAGCGGGGGCTACGATTAACGAAGCGCAACTTGGATGGGCGTTTTGGTGTGAGATTGTAAGACGCTCGTTTTGATTTGTGAAGGCCATACCTATCTTTGTTGCGTTGTTCTAAGAGAGAATTAGTTGAGTCTTTAACCAAAAAGAGTGTATCTATGAAAAGAAGTACGATGCTTCTCCTGTGCCTTCTACTGAGCATAGGATGGACCGTTGCTCAAACGGTCAAAGTGAGTGGGACGGTAATATCCGATGAAGATGGGCAACCCATCATCGGTGCAGCCGTCACGGTGAAGGGCGCCTCCAACGTGGGGACTGTCACCGATGTGGACGGAAAGTACGCGCTGGACGTCCCGAGTTCTGCCAAGACGTTGGTCATCTCTTACGTCGGTATGCGATCGGAAGAGATCCCCGTCACGGACAAGCATGCGACGACCGTGCTGCGCGCTAACCTTGCGCTGGACGAAGTCGTGGTCACGGCAATGGGTATTTCGCGTGAAAAGAAAGCCTTAGGCTATGCCGTGCAAGACGTCAAAGGGGATCAGCTGACCCGGGCGGCCAACACCAACGTGGCCTCCGCCCCTGCAAGGCAAGGTCTCCGGTATCGACATCGCCCCATCGTCGGGTATGCCCGGCGCCTCGTCGAAGATGACGATCCGCGGATCGCGCTCCTTCACGGGCGACAACACGCCGCTCTACGTCGTGGACGGTATGCCGATCACCTCCTCGAGCGACATCGGTACGGGCAACTCTGTGACCGGTGCAGACTATGCGAACCGCGCTGTGGACATCGACCCGAGCGACATCGAGAGTATCAACATCCTGAAGGGGCAGGCCGCCTCAGCGCTCTACGGTATGCGCGCCACGAACGGCGTCATCGTCATTACGACCAAGAGCGGTAAGGGTGCCCGCAAGGGTAAGCCGGAGATCACGGTGAATACGGGCTTCTCGTTCGAAAACCCCTCCACACTGCCGAAGTTCCAGAAGGAATACGCGCAGGGTATCGGTGGTAAATACGTAGCTACCGACTCCCGCTCGTGGGGTCCGAAGATTGCCGACCCGGCCAATGATCCGAAGTATGGCGGCAACACGGACAATGACTACACGAAGGAGTCCGGGCGGAAGCCGGGGCAGTATTATGTCGTACAGCGTGCACGTGCGGGGCTCGATCCGTGGGCTACGCCGCAGACGTACGACAACGCCCGGGAGTTCTTCAACACGGGCGTGACGTGGAATAACTCCGTCAACGTGGCGCAGAACATGGACAAGGGCAGCTACTCCCTCTCGCTGGGTAACACCACCGCCGAAGGTATCGTACCCTCGACCGGTCTCCTCCGCTACAACGCCAAGCTGACGGCGCAAGCCACCCTGAACAACCACTGGACGACGGGCTTCAGCGGCAACTTCGCCACCTCCAAGATCAAGAAGCAGACGGGCGCCAACAACGGTATCATCGCCACGGTCTACGGTGTGCCCGCCAGCTACGACTTCAAGGGCATTCCGAACCACATACAGGGCGACCCCTACACGCAGAACACGTATCGCGGTACGGGCGGCTTCGACGGAGCCTACTGGGCCGTGGAGCATAACTCCTTCGTGGAGCGTTCGCAGCGCTTCTTCGGCAACGCCTACACGCAGTACGCTACGAACTTCGGCGACAGCCACAAGGTGACCGCTAAGTATCAGCTCGGCGTCGACGCCTACACCACGAACTACACCGACATCTGGGGCTATGGCCACTCCAATGGTCGCGGAGAGATCGAGGAGCAGAGCGTGACGAGCAACGAGTTGAACTCATTGCTCACCTTCACTTGGGCTTGGGCGATCAATGACAATATGAACTTCGATGTGCTCTACGGCAACGAGTTCGTGCAGACGGCCAGCAAGTACAAGGACAACACGGGCAGCAACTTCAACTTCCCAGGCTGGGACCACATGAGCAACGCCACGGTGTACACCTCATCCGGAACCTTCCATCGCACCCGTACGGTCGGCAACTTCGCCAGTGCCTCGTGGGCTTATCGCAACATGCTCTACCTGAGCGCTACGATCCGTAACGACGTCGTCTCGAGCATGCCGCGCAACAACCGTTCGTTCACCCTATCCGTCCGTTTCGCTCGGCTTCATCTTTACCGAGCTCGACGCACTGAAGAACAACTTCTTGACCTACGGTAAGCTGCGCGCCTCTTACGCTGAAGTCGGACAGGCAGGCACCTATTACGCTTCTTATTATACGGTACCAGGCTACGGCGGCGGTTTCTACAACGGCACCCCGCTGCAATACCCGATCGGTTCGGTGATGGCTTACACACCGTCGTATCGCATCTATGACCCGAACCTCAGGCCGCAGAACACGAAGTCGTACGAGATCGGCCTCGACCTCTCGTTCTTCAACGACCTCGTTTCGCTGAACTACACCTACTCCCGCCAGAACGTCAAGGATCAGATCTTCGACGTGCCCCTGGCCGCTTCCACGGGATACCAGAAGCTCAGGACAAACGGCGGATCGGTGCACACCAATGCACACGAGATCACGTTGAACATCGCCCCCATCCGTCGCAAGAACATCCATTGGGAGGTGGGCGTGAACTTCACCAAGCTCGACAACTATGTCGACGAGCTGGCCCCAGGCGTGGAAAGCATCATGCTCGGCGGTTTCGTCGATCCGCAAGTGCGCCTGAGCAAGGGCGATAAGTTCCCCGTGCTTTACGGTACGAGCTTCTTGCGCAACAAGAATGGCGATATCGTAGTCGATGAGGACGGTCTGCCGATGGCTGGCGAGAACAAGGTGCTGGGCGATGCCGCTCCCGACTTCCGTATGGGCTTCAACACCACGCTGGAGCTCTTCAGTTCCGCCTCTCAGCCGTCTTCGACTGGAAGCAGGGCGGATCGATGTACGCCGGTACGGCCTACATGCTTGACTTCTACGGCGTGTCGCAGCGTTCGGCCGACTTCCGCAAAAAGACGGACTTCCTCTTCGAACGCCCTGCCGTGAAGAAGCTGGCCGATGACAGCTATGCCCCGAACGATATCAAGATCAAGGGCGAAAAACGCCTTCGACTACTTCAATGCCCTGTCACGCATCTCGGAAGCGGGCGTCTACAAATCCTCGTTCCTGAAGCTGCGCGAGATCTCGCTGAGCTACCCCGTTTACAACAAACCGTTCTTGAGTGTGACGGCCAACGTCTTCCTGCGCAACGTGCTCCTTTGGTCGGAGATGAACAACGGTATCGACCCCGAGTCCACGCAGGGTAACAACAACATGGCCGGATCCTTCGAGCGCTTCTCCCTGCCGGGTGCGCGCAGCTACGGCTTTGGTTTATCAGTCAAATTCTAAAAACTATTACCACACAGAGATGAAAGCAATCAACAGCAATATCTGGAAGTGCATCTTGTTTGCCGCCTTAGGCTTTACGGCCCCGGCCTCATGCTCGGAAGATGCGATGGATCGGGTCAATGAAGACAACGATCACACCACGAGCGCACCCGCCAAATTCGTCCCGGCGGACGTTATCACCTCCACCGCCTTCAGCAACGTCGGCGGCGATCTGAACACCTACTTCTCCGTCTACACGGAGCACACCGTAGGCGTGGACAACCAGCTCTACAACGCCGAGATCCGCAACGGTGAACCCTCCGTGGCGTCCACCTTCAACAACGTTTGGGAGAACCTATACTCCACGCTGAAGAACGCACGCATTGTGATACTTACGGCATCGGACGAAGTAGCGGCTAACTACACCACCCGCGGCATTGCCGAGGTGCTGACTGCCATCAACAGCGCCCTCATCACCGACGCTTTTGGCGACACGCCTTATTCGCAGGCTGCCCTACCCCAGCTCAAGGACGGCAAGCCGCAATACATGGCGCCGAATGTCGACACGCAGGAGGCCATCTATCAGGCCATCATGAAGTCGCTCGACGACGCCATCGTCGACCTGCCCAAGGGTGACGCCAAGGACAAGGTCGGATCGTACGACTTTATCTACAAGGGCGACGGCGCCAAGTGGATCAAGCTGGCCTATGGACTCAAGGCGCGCTACACGATGCGCCTCCTGGCCCGCTCGAAGAATCGCGAGGCCGACCTCCAGAAGGTGCTCGAGTACGTCGACAAATCGTTTAAGAGCATCGACGATCAGGCCGCCTACGCCATCTACGATGCCAACAACCTCAACCCGCTCTTCGGCTTCCAGTGGAGCCGTGACGGACTGGCCGCCAGCAAGAGCTACAGCGACAAGCTCATCGAGCGTAAAGACCCACGCCTGCGCCGCTTCTTCTGCATCGGGCAGGGACCACCCTGCCGAAAGGCTCGAAGCGCGTCACGATACAGATCAAGGGCGCCGATGACCCGGCCTTCCTCATGGCTGAGAATGGCACCGCCACCTCGATCAAGTATCACTACAACGTGCCCATCTTCTTCTACGCTCAGGTCTGCCCCACACTGCTGATGAGCTACCACGAACTGCTCTTCCTCAAGGCCGAAGCCCCGGCCCGTCTGAACAAGACGGCCGAGGCCGAAGCGGCGCTGAAGGAAGCCGTCGTGGCCGCCATCGCCAACGCCGAGATGGGTCTGCAAGGCGCCTTCAAAGCGCCCACCGTGGCCGGTTACGGCGGCATCGAGGAGACCACCGAGGCCATCACCGAGAAGGAAGCCGAGGAGTATTTCGACAAGAACGTGAAGCCGCTCTTCACCGCCAACCCGGTGCGTGAGGTGATGATCCAGAAGTACCTCGCCATGCTGGGCGCCTTTGGCGAATCCACCGAGTGCTACAACGACATCCGCCGCATGAAGGCCCTGAAGGAAGACTTCATCAAGCTCGACAACCCGAAGCCCTTCCCGCTGCGTGCGCCCTACGGCGACTCCGACGTCTTGGCCAACCCGAAGGTGAAAGAGGCCTACGGCAACGGTCAGTACGTCTACAGCGACCCCGTCTGGTGGGCCGGCGGTAACCGTTGATCAAAGAGCCGATCGCTAAGAACGAAAAAGCCGGGGGAAGGACAACTGCTCCCGGCTTTTTTTCCATTTCTTTGCCGCCGCTCCGGGCGGAGGCTCGTCGAACACTTCGACAGGCCGTCGCAGGTTGAGAAGGCCCTATCGAACACTTCGACAGGCCGTCGCAGATTAGGAAAGCCCTATCGAACACTTCGACGGGCTGTCGCAGATTAGGAAAGCCCTATCGAACACTTCGACGGGCTGTCGCAGATTAGGAAAGCCCTATCGAACACTTCGACGGGCTGTCGCAGATTAGGAAAGCTCTATCGAACACTTCGACGGGCTGTCGCAGATTAGGAAAAGCTCTATCGAACACTTCGACGGGCTGTTGCAGATTTGAAACACGCTGTCGAACACTTCGACAGAATGACAACGACATTAACTTATAAAGAGATGAAAGCAATCAAGACAATTAATGGAACGTGGGAGGACGCTTCCCACTCGGGCTGCATGCCAATTTGCAGTCTACCCTTTACACCCTGATCCATCCGATCGCACCGGCTAAACTGTTGCTCGAGGCGTCGGACATTGACACTTGGAACGGCGGTATCCTCGAGGAAATGGAAATCGATCGCGAAGCCAAAAAGGCCGAAGAGACAGCCCTCCTCCGTGAGAAAGACGACACGCGCGACGAGATCCTCTGGGCCCTGATCCAAGAGACACGCCCGGCTGCCAAGTCGCCCATCAAGGAAAACCGTGCTCCGGCGCCCGCTTATTGATCGTGCTCAACACCTACAAAGACATCATCCGCGAGAACTACGCCTCCGAGACGGCTCACATCAAGGCCCCTGCTCAATGACCTCGACAAGCCCGCCGCCGTGGCCGACCTGACTACGATCGGGCAGACCCGACTGGTGCAAATGCTTCGCACGGCCAATGAGGAGTTCGACAGCCTCTACCTCAAGCGCCTCGACTTCGACGCCGGCATCAAGAAGTTGCCCTCCAGCGCCTCGGTGCGCCAGAAGAACGACAAGATGACAGCCACCATCTTCCGTCACATCGAGACGGCTTACATGATGGCCGCATCAGACGACGACCGGAAGCTGATCAGCGACCTCATCGACCGCATCAACGCCGCCATTAACAAGACGAAGAACGTCTACAACACCTCTGGCAAGAGGAAAGAAGACGGCGAGCCCAAGCAGCCCAAGGAACCCAAACAGCCGAAAGAGCCTAAGGATCCCAAGCCTACGCCCGACCCGAAACAACCGGAGCAGCCGAAGAAGCCGGACGAGAAGCCAAAGGATCCGAAGAAACCCGACGACGGTAATCCAGACATCAAGCTACCGGAAGAATGAATGATTATGCCGGGTATCCCCAGTGGGTGCCCGGCATTTTTGTATCCGTGCGCACAGCGGCTCCCAGCAAAAGCAGGCCTACTTTTTGTCCCCCCTACATATATAGATCCTATGAACAGAGCAGTCATTACCGGCCTGGGCATCTACTCTTGCCTGGGCACCACGCTCGACGCCGTCGAGCAATCCCTCCGCGAGGGACGGTCGGGCATCACCCTCGACCCTCAGCGCAAAGAGCTCGGCTTCCGGTCGGCACTCACCGCCCAACTCGACACGCCCAACCTCAAGGGCGAACTCAGCCGCAGCCAACGCACCTACATGCCCGAACAAGCCAGGTACGCCTACGTCGCCACCCGCGACGCCCTCCGTCAGGCTGGCCTCGACGCCGACTACATCGACCGACACGACGTGGGCATCCTCTACGGCAACGACAGCACGGCCGAGGCCGTCGTCCACAGCATGGACATCCTCCGCGAGAAGCGCGACACGACACTCATCGGCTCCGGCTCCATCTTCCAATCGATGAACTCCACCGTCACGATGAACCTCTCCTGCATCTTCCGCCTCCGCGGCATCAACCTCACCATCTCCGGCGCCTGCGCCAGCGGTGCGCACGCCATCGGACTGGGCGCCCCTACTCATCCGGCAGGGCCTGCAGGAGTGCATCGTCTGTGGCGGCGCGCAGGAGGTCAACCCCACGGCCGTCGGCAGCTTCGACGGCATCGGCGCCTTCTCCACCCGCGAGAGCGACCCGACGCGTGCCTCCCGCCCCTTCGACCGCGACCGCGACGGGCTCGTGCCCGGTGGTGGTGCCGCCACCGTCGTCTTGGAGAGCTATGAGCACGCCCGACGCCGCGGCGCAACGATCCCGCCGAGGTGCTCGGCTACGGCTTCTCGTCCAACGGCGACCACATCTCCGTGCCCAACGTCGACGGTCCCCTGCGCTCGCTTCGCATGGCCGTGGCCGACGCCGGCGTGCCGCTCGAAAGCATCGGTTACATCAATGCCCACGCCACCTCCACCCCCGTCGGCGACCGCAACGAGGCTCGCGCCTCACCGCCCTCTTCGACGGTCACACCATGCCGCCCGTCACCTCCACCAAGTCCATGACCGGCCACGAGATGTGGATGGCCGGCGCCTCCGAGGTCGTCTACTCCCTGCTCATGATGCGCGGCCAGTTCATCGCCCCCCACCTCAACTTCGAGCACCCGGACGACGACACCGCCCCTGCTCCGCATCCCCACCGAGCGCCTCGACGACTACGCCTTCGACACCTTCCTCTCCAACTCCTTCGGCTTCGGCGGCACCAACTCCACGCTGATCATCGGGCGCGTTCGCGAATGATTTAGAGGTGCCCGGACCAGTTGGCCGGCGTCCCTGACGCCTTGATTTTTCTTTTTCGCCTCCTTTTCCTTGTATCAAGACAAGAAAAAGGAGGAAACAAGAGAATCCTCCAGCTACCCGGGCACAGCCCGTAACTACCGCGGCTTTAGCCGCATAACTACCCGGGCGCATGCCCGTAACTACCGCGGCTTTAGCCGCATAACTACCCCTATTCATGCACGACATCATCATCATCGGTAGCGGTCTGGGCGGACTCGCCTCAGGCGCCATCCTCGCACGGCGCGGCATGAGCGTCTGCGTCCTCGAGCAACACTCCCGTGCCGGCGGCTGCCTCCAGTCCTTCCGCCGCGGTGGCGCCACGTTCGACACGGGCTTTCACTGCGTCGGCGGACTCCGCCCCAGCGAAGTGCTCCATCCCTACTTCCGCCACCTACGCCTGCTCGACCTCCCTTGGGTGCAGATGGACGAAGCGTGTTTTGAGGAGATACATATCGGTGACGATGTCTACGCCTTTGCGCAGGGTCGCGAACGCTTCATCGAGACCCTCGTGGAGCGTTTCCCCGCCGAGCGCACCGGCCTCAACGCGTTCATGGACATGCTCGAAAGCACGAGTCATTCGCTCCGCCACCTCTTCGACGACGCCGACACCGCCCGCGATCATACGCGTGAGCGCTTCGGCCAGTCGGCCTACGAATTCCTCCAGCGCACCATCACCGATCCTCGCCTGCGCAGCGTCCTCTCCGGCGCGTCGATGAAGATGGAGCTTCACGCCGACGCCCCTGCCGCTCTACACCTTCGCCCAGATCAACAACTCCTACATCCAAAGCGCCTGGCGACTGCGTGGCGGTGGCGCGCCCATCGTCCGCCGACTCGTCGAGCAGATCGAGCAGGCCGGCGGCACAGTCCGCACCCGTGCCCGCGTCACGCGTCTTATCGCCGCCGACGGTCGCCTCACCGCGGCCGAGCTTTCCGACGGCGAACGCGTCGAGGGTCGCACCTTCATCTCCGACATCCACCCCGCGCTCACCGTCGGGCTTATCCCGTCCGACAGCGGCCTCCTCCGACGGGTCTACCGCCAGCGCATCGAGTCGCTCCGAAACACGTTCGGTTTCTTCACCCCTGCACGTTCACGCGCCCCACACCCCCTCCCATACCTCAACCGCAACGTCAGCATCTACGACGGCTACGAATCGCTCTGGCACAACGACCGCAGCGAGATCTCCCCCAGCTATCTCATCTCCTGCCGTCCGCCGGACGCGCCCTGACTCGCGCACCGTCACCACGCTCGACGTCCTGCATCCCATCACACCCCGCATCAACAGCCTCCTCGCTTGGGACACCAAGCATTATCGACAAAAACCCCAGATACAACGCTTGAAGTCCGTATCGGCGGAGCTATGCGAGCAGAGACTGCGCGAACACGTCGCCCTCCCGCCCGACTTTACCATCGAGCGCGTGACCACCTCCACGCCCCGGACTTACCATCGCTACACCGGTACGCCCTACGGTTCAGCTTACGGCATCCGTCGTGACTGTCGCGACCTGCCGCGCACGCTTCTCCCCGCGTACCCCCATTCCGAACTTCCTCCAGACGGGTCAGAGCGTGAACGTCCACGGCGTGCTCGGCGTCACCGTCACCGCCTTCCTCACCTCGGCCGAGCTTCTCGGTCGCGAGACGATACGCCGTATGCTGGTGGGGGAGGAGGGTGAACCCTTCCATGAATCGAACGAGCAGGCATGCAACTTTCCCTTCCCTCCAAGCGACTACGCGGGTGGAGGCCGATCGCGGCGCACTTTGCGGATATTAAAATCGGGGTACTTTTACGCCCCGTTAAAGAATCAATAATCACTATTCAAGTCACGTAAGACGTAATCGTAAACAGAGTATTTCTATGAGAAGAGACAAAGCAATCTTCGAGATTATCGAACGCGAACATCAGCGTCAGCTGAAAGGTATTGAGCTGATCGCTTCAGAGAATTTTTGTCAGCGACGAGGTCATGCAGGCCATGGGCAGTTGCCTGACGAACAAGTATGCCGAAGGATACCCCGGCAAGCGCTATTATGGCGGTTGCGAGGTGGTGGACGAGAGCGAAACGCTGGCCATTGAGCGGCTGAAGAAGCTCTTCGGCGCCGAATGGGTCAACGTGCAGCCGCACTCCGGCGCACAGGCTAACGCCGCCGTCTTCTCGGCGGTGCTCAACGCCGGAGACACCTTCCTCGGCCTCAACCTCTCGCACGGCGGACACCTCTCGCACGGTTCGCCCGTCAACAGCTCGGGCATCCTCTACCACGCCCCGAGTACAACGTGAAGGAGGAGACGGGCCGCGTGGACTACGACCAGATGGAAGAAGTGGCCCTCCGCGAGCGTCCGAAACTGATCGTCGGCGGCGCCTCGGCCTACTCCCGCGACTGGGACTACAAGCGCATGCGTGAGATCGCCGACAAGATCGGCGCCCCTACTCATGATCGACATGGCACACCCCGCCGGACTCGTCGCTGCCGGACTGCTCAACAACCCGCTTCAGTACGCCCACATCGTCACCTCTACGACCCACAAAAACCCTGCGCGGACCGCGCGGTGGCGTCATCCTTTTAGGTAAGGACTTCGACAACCCGTGGGGCAAGAAGACGCCGAAGGGCGAGGTGAAGAAGATGTCGCAGCTGCTCGACTCGGCCGTCTTCCCCGGCATTCAGGGCGGACCGCTGGAGCACGTCATTGCCGCCAAGGCCGTGGCCTTCGAGGAGGCGCTGCAGCCCGAATACAAGACCTACCAGACGCAGGTGAAGAAGAACGCCGCCGTCATGGCCCAGGCCTTCGTCGACAAGGGTTACAAGATCATCTCCGGCGGAACGGACAACCACAGCATGCTCATCGACCTGCGCACGAAGTTCCCCGACCTCACCGGTAAGGTGGCCGAAAAAGGCGCTCGTGGCCGCGGACATCACGGTGAACAAGAACATGGTGCCTTTCGACAGCCGCTCGCCGTTCCAGACCTCCGGTGTCCGTATCGGTACCCCGGCCATCACCACCCGCGGCGCTAAGGAGTCGCTCATGGGTGAGATTGTCGAGATGATTGACACGGTGCTCTCCAAACCGACGTGCGACACCACCATCGCCTCCGTTCGCGAGAAGGTGAACCACACGATGAAGGAGTACCCCATTTTCGCTTGGTAAACAGATCTCCCCGAGAGGGGTACTATTTTTAGCTTAGTTTCATGTTGGCATGCTTCCCGCGTTTGTCGGGAGGCATGCCTTTTTGAGGGCGGTTCTGGGGCGAAATCGTCCGGGAACGGCCCAGAAACCGTGTATCTACGGTGAAACCGTCCGGGAATAGCTTAGAAACAGTGATTCTGGGGTGAAACCGTTCGGGAACAGTCCAGAAACAGTGATTCTGCGGCGAAACCGCTCGGTAATGGCCCAGAAACCGTGTTTCTGCGGTGAAACCGTTCGGGAATGGCTCAGAAACAGTGATTCTGCGGCGAAACCGTTCGGGAATGGCTCAGAAACAGTGATTCTGCGGCGAAACCGTTCGGGAACGGTCTAGAAACCGTGATTCTGGGGTGAAACCGTCCGGGAACGGTTCAGAAACCGTGTATCTGGGGCGAAACCGTCCGGTAACGATCCAGAAACCGTGATTCTGGGGCGAAACCGTTCGGGAATGGTCCAGAAACCGAGTCGGCACGCCGCGGGGGGCGCAAAAGGGGCGCCAAACAATCTTTCTACTTTTGGCCCGTGAAAATCAAAGAAGAAAAACAGGGCACACGTTCCTCCCTCCGACCTCGTGCGCGGCGGTGGAGACGCCCGACAAACAATAACCAGTATGGAAACGGACAGCATCGTCATCATCCCGACGTACAACGAAAAAGAGAACATCGAAAACATCCTCCGCGTCGTCTTCGGCTTGGAGAAGGCCTTCCACGTATTGATCATCGACGACGGCTCGCCCGACGGCACGGCCGACATCGTCAAACGCCTCCAGCGCGAGTTTCCCCGGGCGGCTGCATCTGGTCGAACGCAGCGGCAAGCAGGGCCTCGGCACGGCCTACATCTGCGGTTTTAAGTGGGCCATCGAGCACGGCTACGACTTCATTTTTGAGATGGACGCCGACTTCAGCCACAACCCCCAAGACCTGCTTCGGCTCTACGCCGCCTGCACCGAACAGGGCGCCGACGTGGCCGTCGGATCGCGCTACTGCAACGGCGTGAACGTGGTCAACTGGCCCCTCGGGCGCGTCCTCATGTCGTACTACGCCTCGGCCTACGTCCGCTTCGTGACCGGCCTCAAGGTGCACGATACCACCGCCGGATTCAAGTGCTACCGCCGCCAGGTGCTCGAAACGATCGAGCTGGACAAGATCCGTTTCAAGGGCTACGCCTTCCAGATCGAAATGAAATACACCGCCCACCGCTGCGGGTTCAAGATCGTGGAGGTGCCCATCGTCTTCGTCAACCGCGTGCTGGGGACATCCAAAATGAACTCATCCATCTTCGGCGAGGCGCTCTTCGGCGTGCTACGGCTCAAGTGGCAGGGCTTCTTCAGGAAATATCCACAGAAAAAAATCGGATAAACAACCCGTAAACACGGGGGGCGCACATCCTCATAATGGACGCGCCCCCCGTTCTTTTTGCCCATATATGAGAGGTTCCCCCTCTCTGCTTCTAACTACTTATACTACCCTATACTCCCCCTTACGATTCCTTATATGAAGACATTGATTCAAGACGCCGTGATCATCAACGAGGGACGCTCGTTTGTCGGATCGGTACTGATCGACGGCGCATTCGTCGCCGCGGTCTATGAAGAAGGCGAGACGCCGCGCGCGGATGGCGCCACCGTGATTAACGCCCGCGGCCAATGGCTGCTGCCCGGCGTGATCGACGACCATGTGCATTTCCGCGAACCCGGCATGACGCACAAGGGCACCATCGCCAGCGAGAGTCGTGCGGCCGTGGCCGGCGGCGTGACCACCTTCATGGACATGCCCAACACGAACCCCAAGACCGTCACACGGCGCGAATGGGAGTGGAAGATGGCGCGCGCGGCCGATACATCGGCGGCCAACTACGCCTTCTACTTCGGTGGATCGGACGACAACGCCGACGAGATCCGTCGCCTCGACCCCACCCGCGTGCCCGGCCTCAAGCTCTTCCTCGGATCCTCCACCGGCAACGGCGCCATGAACGCCGACACCGTCCGCCGCATCTTTGGCGAGACCGACCTGCCCATCGCCGTCCACGCCGAAGAGGAATCCATCATCGAGCGCAACCGCGAGCGCTACATCAACCTCATGGGTGAGGATCTTCCGCCCGCTTTTCACACCAAGATCCGCAACGCCGAAGCCTGCTACGCCTCCTCGTCACGCGTTGTCGAGTTGGCCGACAAGATGGGCGTGCGCCTGCACGTGCTGCACGTCTCCACCGAGCGTGAGCTTTCGCTCTTCGCCACCGGTCGGCCATTGACGGAGAAGAAGATCACGGCCGAGGCCTGCGTGCATCACCTCTGGTTTACCGACGCCGATTATGCCGCCTACGGCAACCGCATCAAGTGGAACCCCTCGATCAAGTCGTTCGACGACCGCGAGGCGCTTCGTCACGCCCTCCTCACGGGTGCCATTGACATCGTCGCCACCGATCACGCGCCGCATTTGCCGGCCGAGAAAGAAGGATCGTGCCTCACGGCCGCGTCCGGTGGGCCGATGGTGCAGCATACGTTGGTGGCCATGCTTGAGCTGGCCGCGCGCGGGTCGTGACGCGTGAGCAGGTGGTGCAGAAGATGGCGCACAATCCCGCCGACCTCTTCCACATCGACCGCCGCGGCTACATCCGTCCGGGCTATTACGCCGACCTCGTGCTGGTCGACCCGACGTCACCGTGGCGCGTCACACGCGAGAATTTGCTCTACCACTGCGGTTGGTCGCCGATGGAAGGTCAGACTTTCCAGCACGCCGTACGGATGACGTTCGTCAACGGTCAGCCGGCCTACGCCGATGGTCGTGTGTCGGACACGGTGCGAGGCATGGCTGCGCAATTCGTCCGGTAGTAGAAAATGCGGGACGAGCAAATTCTCAAAACATGTTGTAGAACAGGTTCGAAAATTTGCAAGCCTATCAGCTTTGCCCCTTCTTTGCGGGCAGATAACCAGAACAATCTTTTACGCCTTATTCATGATACCCGAAAAAGATTTGAGTTTTTGGCAAAAGCGACCTTCGTAATGAAGATCGCTTTTGTTTTTTTCAGTGAGGGATATAGAAAGCCCTCGAACCCTTCCGTTTGTTGCGGAGGATTCGGGGGCTGTTCTTACGAATGGGGCCGTTTTTAGCCGATCAATTCCACGCTGCGGCGGATGAAGCGGCTCAGGGGCTCACCCTTCAGCAGACCGTTAGCCGGGAGGGCGAGGTCGATCAGCTGACCGACTACCTTGTTACCGGCAGCGTACTCTGTGAGGATGGCGTCACGACGGCCACGCAGCTCGTCGAGCGTGCGGTTCGTGTTCGTCATATCCTCCTTTTCGGCCTCGGTCAGTTCGTCTTCCTTCTTCTTGCTCTGCGCCTCGCGGAGGTCGTGCTGGCGCGCCTCCCAACCCTTGATGTCGGAGAGGATGGGCTGCAGCTTGTCGGTGCAGGCCTTCTCCTCGTCGCTGAGAACGGAGAGGATGAGCGGGTGATCGGTGTTGAGCACGAGGTTGTAGCTCTCGGGCATCTCGCCGTAGAACGACATGCCGGGTTGCATGGCCGACATCTCACGCATGCGGCGCATGAACTCGCCTTGGGTCAACATGACCGGGTTGGCCGACGGGCTGAGCGCCTCGAACGTGACCACAAAGTCGGTCTTGCCCATCTTCGGCAACCGGCTGCGGAAGACTTGTTGCAGCGCCTGACGTTGCTCGTCGGTGAGGCTCACCGTGGGGGCGTCGGCCTTGAGGATAAGGCGGTCGATCGTGTCGCTATCCACGCGGACGAAGCGCGTCTTCTCAATCTTCTGCTCCAGCTGTCCGATGGCGTGGACGTCGAGCTGTCCGTCCATGACGAGGACGTTGTAGCCGCGATCCTTGGCCGCCTGGATGTAGCTGTACTGCTCGTCCGGGTTGGTGGTGTAGAGGTAGATGACGCCGCCTTCCTTATCGGTCTGCTCGGAGGCGATCAGCTTGCGATACTCCTCGAGGGTGTAATAGGTGCCGTCGACGTCCTTGAGCAGGGCAAACTTCGCGGCGCGGTCGTAGAACTTCTCGTCGCTGAGCATGCCGTATTGGATGAAGAGCTTCAGGCTGTCCCACTTCTCTTCGAAGGCCTTGCGGTCGTTCTTGAAGATCTCCTCCAGGCGATCGGCCACCTTCTTGGTGATGTGCGCGGAGATCTTCTTCACGTTCTGGTCGCTCTGCAGGTAGGAGCGGGAGACGTTGAGCGGAATGTCGGGCGAGTCGAGCACGCCGTGCAGCAGGGTGAGAAACTCGGGTACGATGCCCTCGACGGAGTCCGTAACGAACACCTGGTTGCTGTAGAGCCGGATCTTGTTGCGCTGCAAATCCATGTTGCTTTTGATGCGCGGGAAGTAGAGGATGCCGGTCAGGTTGAAGGGGTAATCCACATTGAGGTGAATCCAGAAGAGCGGCTCGTCGGCCATCGGGTAGAGCTCGCGGTAGAACGCCTTGTAGTCCTCATCCTTCAGCTCCGAGGGCTTGCGCACCCAAGCGGGCTGGGTGTTGTTGACGATGTTGTCCTCGTCGGTGTCGACATACTTGCCGTCCTTCCACTCCTGCTTCTTGCCGAAGGCGATGGGGATGGGCAGGTAGCGGCAGTATTTCTCGAGCAGCGAGGTGATCTTGTCCTTTTCGAGGAAATCCTTGTTGTCGTCGTCGATGTGAAGGATGATGTCCGTGCCGCGGTCGTCCTTCTTCGTCTCGGTCATTTCGTATTCCGGCGTGCCCTCGCAGCTCCACCGCACGGCCGTGGCGCCCTCTTGGTACGAGCGGGTGACGATCTCCACCTTTTTCGACACCATGAACGAGGAGTAGAAGCCGAGCCCAAAGTGACCGATGATGGCGGCCGCGTTGTCCTTGTATTTCTTGACGAACTCCTCGGCGCCGGAGAAGGCGATTTGGTTGATGTAGCGATCGATCTCGTCGGCCGTCATGCCCACGCCGCGGTCGGAGATGATCAGCTTGCCTTTCTCCGTGCGGATGCGGATCGTGAGGTCGCCCAGCTCGCCCTTGAACTCGCCGACGGAGGCCAGCGTCTTGAGCTTCTGCGTGGCGTCGATGGCGTTCGAGACCAGCTCGCGGAGGAAGATCTCGTGGTCGCTGTAGAGGAATTTTTTTGATGACAGGGAAGATGTTTTTCACTGGTTACGCCAATGTTCCCCTTGGTTTCTTGTTTTTGCCATAGTGGTCTTCTGTCTATTTGTTGTTTATGAATGGATCTATTGGATAGTTGGTGGTGATCTTTCGGATCACGCGCCGGCCCCTTTGGGTCAAAAAAATGCCAGTCGCCACCGGACTGACATTTTGACGGAGTAGTGAGTGTTTGCGGGAGTCCCGCAAGTCTCACGAAAAATCTTTTTGGCGTTTGCAGGGAGCCCCGCAAGTCTCTCGAGAAACTTTTTGGCGTTTGCGGGAGTCCCGCAAGTCTCTCGAGAAACTTTTTGGTGTTTGCGGGAGTCCCGCAAGTCTCTCGGGAAACTTTTTTGGTGTTTGCGGGAGTCCCGCAAGTCTCTCGAAAAACTTTTTGGTGTTTGCAGGGAATCCCGCAAGCGTCTCAGGAAACTTTTTGGTGTTTGCGGGAGTCCCGCAAGTCTCACAAAAACCTTTTTTTGGTGTTTGCAGGGAGCCCCGCAAACGTCTCGGCAAATGCGGCGGGACTTGCACAGCTTGCGCAAACGTCTCAGTAAATGCGGCGGGACTTGCACAGCTTGCGCAAACGTCTCAGTAAATGCGGCGGAACTTGCGCGACCTGCGCAAACGTCTCGGCAAATGCCGCGGAACTTGCGCGACCAGCGCAAACGTGGAACCGTACATGTAGGGGTATCAGCGTTGCTTGATTCCCTTTAACTCATTCTTAATCTCCTTCAAGTAATAGGGAATTTGCCCCATATAGGTTTCAGGAGGATTCGAGTAATCATTAAACCCTACTTGATTGAATGGCAGCTTATAGGTGTTGACATATTCCTTTCCCATAATGTCGTAGCAGCTTATTTCAAATTCGACATAGCTGTCATCAGCTTCTATGTCAATTTTCTTGTCACCCTTAATAATTCCAAGGTAATAGGTGCATTTGTATTGCGGCGGCATAATTGTCAGGCCATTCTTCATAAATGAATGACTTGATATGGGGTACTTCTCCTTATTAAACTTGTAATAGTCCTTAATCACCTTCACCTTTACATTCTTAGCGCATCCCTCTCCAATGTTCTGAAAGATTAGACTTAGGATAGAGTGATCCTCTGTTACTTTCAGGAATGCAATAACATGAGGCTCTATTTTTTTGTAGCCCTCATTTTTCCTGCTTTCGTTGAGCATTTTTCCATGTTATTACAGCAGAAACTATAGCGGAAATAACAAGGGCTAAACTCAGTATTATTTGAATTATCGATTCGGTGCTCATCTGAAATGTCTTTTGATTGATTACATAGAAAAAAATCGCAGCCTGCACCGTATTACCGGGCCGACTGCGATTTCATTCACACTTGTATGATGGTACGAATAACGCTCTAAGAGATGGATCGCGGGGATTACTTCACTTCCTCAAAGTCTACATCCGTTACGCCGCCGTCGTTGTTCGAGGCATTGCCCGCGGAGGCGTTGCCTGAGGGCTGACCGGCGCTACCGGCTTGCGCGTTCTGCGCATTGTAGAGGTCCTGGCTGGCGGCCCGGAAGACGTTGTTCAACTCGGCGATGGCCGTGTCGATGGCAGCCAGATCCTGCGCTTTGTGTGCATCCTTGAGCTTGCCCAGCGCAGCCTCGATCTGCGAACGCTTGTCGGCCGGCAACTTGTCGCCGAGGTCCCTTCAGCTGCTTCTCCGTTTGGAAGATCATGCTGTCCGCCCGGTTGATCTTGTCGATGCGCTCCTTTTCCTTCTTGTCCGCCTCGGCGTTGGCCGCAGCCTCGTCCTTCATGCGGCGGATCTCGTCGTCGCTCAGGCCGCTGGAGGCCTCGATGCGGATACTCTGCACCTTGCCCGTGCCCTTGTCCTTGGCCGAGACGTTGAGGATACCGTTGGCGTCAATGTCGAACGTCACTTCGATCTGCGGTACACCGCGCATGGCGGCCGGGATACCGTCGAGGTGGAAGCGGCCGATCGACTTGTTGTCTTTGGCCAGCGAACGCTCGCCCCTGCAAGACGTGGATCTCAACCGAGGGCTGATTGTCGACAGCCGTAGTGAAGACTTCCGACTTCTTCGTGGGGATCGTCGTGTTAGCCTCGATCAGCTTCGTCATCACGCCGCCCATCGTTTCGATACCGAGCGATAGCGGAGTTACGTCGAGCAGCACCACATCCTTCACGTCGCCCGAGAGGACACCGCCCCGGATGGCTGCGCCGATGGCCACGACTTCGTCCGGGTTCACGCCCTTCGACGGTGCTTTGCCGAAGAACTTCTCCACCAGCTGCTGCACGGCCGGGATACGTGTCGAACCGCCCACGAGGATCACCTCGTCAATGTCCGATGTCGACATGCCAGCGTCGGACAGGGCGCGCTTACACGGCTCCAGACAGGCGTTGATCAACGTGTCGGCCAGCTGCTCGAACTTAGCGCGGGTCAGCGTACGAACGAGGTGTTTGGGCACACCGTCCACGGGCATGATGTAGGGCAGGTTGATCTCCGTGCTCGTCGAGCTGGAGAGCTCGATCTTGGCCTTCTGCAGCCTCCTTCAGGCGTTGCAGCGCCATCGGATCTTTGCGCAGGTCGACGCCTTCGTCCTTGAGGAACTCCTCGGCCAGCCAGTCGATGATGACGTGGTCGAAATCGTCGCCGCCGAGGTGCGTATCGCCGTTGGTCGACTTTACCTCAAAGACGCCGCCGCCAAGCTCCAGAATGGAGATATCGAACGTACCGCCACCGAGGTCGAAAACGGCGATCTTCATGTCCTTGTTTGCCTTGTCGAGACCGTAAGCCAGCGATGCAGCCGTAGGCTCGTTGACGATTCGGCGCACCTTCAAGCCAGCGATCTCGCCTGCCTCTTTGGTAGCCTGACGCTGCGCGTCGCTGAAGTAAGCCGGCACCGTGATCACGGCCTCCGACACTTCCTGACCCAGATAATCCTCGGCCGTCTTCTTCATCTTTTGCAGGATCATGGCCGAGATTTCCTGCGGCGTGTAGAGCCGTCCGTCGATGTCGACACGCGGCGTATTGTTGTCGCCACGCACTACTTTATACGGCACGCGGGCGATTTCTTTTTGTACCTGATCGAACGTCTCGCCCATGAAACGCTTGATCGAGAAAAATCGTTTTCTGCGGGTTAGTGATGGCCTGTCGTTTGGCCGGATCGCCCACTTTCCGTTCGCCACCTTCTACGAAAGCTACCACGGAAGGCGTGGTGCGTTTACCCTCACTGTTCGCAATCACTACCGGCTCGTTGCCTTCCAATACGGCGACACACGAGTTGGTTGTTCCTAAGTCTATACCAATAATCTTTCCCATGTTCTATATCTGTTTTTTTACTATTTGAAATTCTGGTTGGTTGGATGCCCTTTCGGGCGATTCGCCGTCCCATTCTCCAAACGGCGTGCCAAAGCGCGGCGTAGGGTGACGAGTATTTGCAACTGACATTTTTGTCGTAGTGGGGGAGGGAGTAGGTGAAACTATAGCGTATCGGCCACGTCCTTTCGCCCCCTACAAATCGTTGAGCAGCTCGATTTTCTTGTCGCGGACGAGTTTGACGATTAGCTCGCCGAAGAGGCTGTTCTGGCGGGCAAACCAGGAGCGGGTGTAACGCTTGGGGTCGTTTTTATAGAAGGACTCGTGGATGAAACCGGTCTCGGCGTCGGTGGTGATCAGCATGCGGAGACAGGCGGCGATCTCGTTGTCGTCGGTGGAGGTGAGGGCGCGGACGAGGAGGGACATGGGGCGGATCATGTCGTTGCCGGTGCGCGAGCTGCCGATGCCTTCGCCGGAGTTGCCGTGGAAGAAGTAGGGGTTGTCTTCGCTCCAGACGAAGCGGCGCGTGTTGAGGTAGACGGGGTCGTCGGCGGGCACGTCGCCGAGGTAAGTCATGGCCAGGGAGGCTGGGCACATCGGCGTCGTCCATCATCAGGCGGTTGCCGAAGCCGTCCACCCTCGTAGGCGTAGATGCGGCCGTAGACGGGGTGCTCCACGGTGGCGTAGCGGCGCAGTGCCTCCTCCACCTCGTTGGCCGGGGCCTTGCAGGCGTCGGCCGTCTTCGCGTCCTTATTCACCTTGCTCAAGATCTCGGCTGCCTTACGGAGCGAACTGACGGCGAAGAAATTCGAGGGACGATGAAGGGCAGTGTCACCGGGTCGTCCGAGGGGCGGAAGGCGGAGGCGATCAGTCCGACGGGGCGCACGGGGCGGAGGCTGTGATGGTCCCATGAGCGAGTCGGCGGCGTAGGGATCCGGGCCGTCCTTGCGCTGCTGTTCGCGGAGGGTGCGGAGGACGAGCTGCATGACTTTCTGCCATCTCCCGTCGGTGAAGACGCTCTTGTCGCCCGTCTCCTTCCAGTAGGCATAAGCTAAGCGCAGGCAGTGGCAGAGGGAATCCAGCTCCCCAACGGCGTTCGTAGACCTCGCTGTTTTCGGCGCCGTCGCTGAAGGCGTTGGCGTAGGGGTCGAGGAGGATGCACTTGAACTGGCGGAGGATGACGCCGCGGATCATCTGCCGCAGCTCGTCGTCTTTGCTGACAAAAGCCAGGTAGGGCCAGACCTCGGAGGCGGAGTCGCGGAGCCACATGGCGTGGATGTCGCCGGTGTAGACGAAGGTGTCGTCGTCGCCATCGATGGCGCTAAAGTGGACGGCGGTATCGAGCGTGTTGGGGAAGCAGTTTTCGAACATCCAAGCCAGCTTCTCGTTCGTGATCATCCGTTTGATGCGCACGATTTCTTTCTCGATGGCTTTGGAGATGAAGAGACGTTCGGAGACGGCCGGGCGGAGCGACAGCGTGTAGTCCGTTTCGTCGCGGACGGCGGTGTTGTCGTCTGTCACGATGGGCGTGGCGCTGGCCGATGTGTAAATAAGGAAGCAGGCCGCGGTGAGGGTGGCCAGGCGGAGGGGGTAGTAGTGTGTCATTGAAACGAAAAGTGAAGTGTGAAAAACGAAAAACGAGGAGGGGGAAGACGAGGTAGGGGCCTTAGAAATGGCCTCGCACCCTCGGGCGACGTCTGGCAGGCCGCCTGCCAAAACTACCCGACCCTTAGGTGAGGCTGGCAGGCCGCCCTGCCGGGACTATCGGAGTCTTTGGTGAAGGTGGCAGGCCGCCTGCCGGGGCCACCGGAGTCTTTGGTAAGGGTGTCAGGCGGCCCTGCCAGAGTCACCGGACTCTCAGGCGATGTTGGCAGGCGGCCTGCCAACGTGATACGCCCGTCGGACGGCGCCTCTGGCGATCCAGTCGCCCCTATGCGTCGGCCCGGCGGGCGGCAGCGGTGAGGGCGTGATCGAAGGCGGTGTAGTAATACGTGATAAAACGTTCCCACTCGGCGCGGGCGGCTAGGGACTGACAGCGCGCGGCGATCGTGCGGCGATCGGCGTCAGAGCGACGCATGAGGGTGAGCAGGGCGTCGGCCGACTCGTCGACCACGGCGGCGTAATTGTCGTCCGTGCGATGGACGACGGCCACGCCCTCGGTGATGTCGCGCCCACTGACGACGGTCTGCGCCCAACGCCCAAAGCCGGCCGGTCGGTTGTGACCGTGGGGATGCCAAAGGCCACGCTCTCGAGCGGCGTGTAGCCCCAAGGCTCGTAGTAGGAGGGGTAGAGCGTGGCGTCCATGCCGATAAGGAGGTCGTAGTAAGGCGTGTCGAAGATCCCGTCGCGGCCGTCGAGGTAGCAGGGTACGAAGACGATCTTCAGGCGTTCGCCGTCGGTGGTGTTGAAGCCGGCGTGGAGGATGAAGTTCGAGACGCGGTCGTCATCCATGCGGTGCAGCCAGTGGGTGAGGAAGGGGTGGGCAGCGGCGCAGTCGTGGGAGCGCCGTGCTCAAGGATAGCTTTCAGGTCGGCACGCGGGGCATAGACCCGGGCCGGGATGAGCACGAAGGCGACGACCGCGCGGGGCAGGTCGGCCGATGTGCGCAGGCGGTTCATGGCGTCGATAAAGACGTCGATGCCCTTGTTGCGATACTCGTAGCGGCCGCTGATGGAGATGAGGAACGTGTTGTCCGAGTCGAACGTCTGGCCGTAGAGCGCTGAGGCGGCGCGGAGCAGTCGCTGGCGGGCGTCGGCGCGTCGGGCGGGATAGCGGTCGGGCGTGGGGACGAAGTCGGGCTCGAAGCCGTTCGGCGTGACTACGTCCGGCGCCTTGTCGAGCAGCTGGCGACACTCTACGGCCGTGATTTCGCTCACTGTCGTGAAGCAGTCGGCAAAGTGGGCCGCCTTTTTTTCTCCACCGAATGCTTCGCCTCGACGTGCAGCTCGGCCGCCATACCGTCGCCGTTGTAGCCGGGCATGTAGCCATAGAGCGGTTTGTTGTTGCCGGCGATGGAGCGACCGATGGTGGTGGCGTGTGTGGTGAAGAGGGTGGCGATGCGCGGCGTGTATTTGCGTAGGTGGAGGAGGCCGAAGCCCAGCATCCACTCGTCGAAGTGGGCCACGACGCGTTGGCTCTCCGGTGGTGGAATCGGTAGAAGCTCTCGATGACGCGCCCCGTAGCGGCGGCGAAGATGCACGACTCGTCATAGTCGCCATAGGCCTGCGAAGAGTCGACGCCGAACGATTCCCACATCTCGTAGAAGAGTTCGTTTTTGTGACTGAAGAGTTGGCGGTAGTCGATGAGCATGACGAGCGGAGCGCCGGGCACGCGCCATCGGCCCTATGCGCACGGGGAGTCCGGCCGCGGCGGTGGTGCGTCGCCAGTCGGCGTAGAGCGTGGTGTCTTCGTCGAACTCGGCGGCTTTGGCCGGCATGCCCCAAGTCGGGGCCGATGAAGAGGATGTGGTCGGGGAACTGTTGTTGCAGGGTGCGCGCTTTAGTTGATAGGACGGTGTAGATGCCGCCCACTTTGTTGCAGACTTCCCAGCTGCATTCAAAAAAATGTAATCGGGTTGTATCATATAGGGATAGTTACGGGCTTTGCCCGGATAGTTATACGTATTTATATGTAGGGACGGACCGAAGTGCCTGCCCGTTTCAGTCGGGGCGAATGAGGGGGGCGCCCGTTGTGTAAAGTCGGAGGGTGGCCTACCGCTGGCGGTGATGGATGATGAGCGTGGAAGGCATTTGTCGGAGGGGTTTGCGGCAGACGTCGGAGATGACGTTCCGGGTAGCGTAACCGACAAGCATAAAGTCTGCTTCGGCAAACGATTCGCGGGTGAGGTCGCGCTCGGGAAGCAGGTGGACATTCTCGGTGTGGGCGATGAAGGACTCCAGCTCACGGGCCACGGTGTCCAGCGCGGGAGAGGCGTCGTCGGACGGTCGACGGTGGAGCAAGGCGGCGGTGCCGTGGGTGGAGCGTAGTAGGACGCGGGCATAATGCAAAAGCGGGAGGTCAGCCTCGGAATCGATGACGACGATCAGGTGGTCGGCGCGGGTGAAGCCGCGGTTGACGAAGACGCCCACGGAGCAGCGGCTGTGCTCGATGAAGTAGCGCGTCTTATCGTGGATGAGCGATCCGGGCGAGAGAAGTTCTTGCACTCGGGCGCCACCGAAGAGGGAGAAAAGCGACTTACGGATGCGGCGTGCCTCAATGTCGGTCGGCAGGTTGCTCATGGCGATGCCGGCACCCACGAGCAGGAAGTCGAACGGCTCGTCGTTGACCAGACTCACGATCGTATCGCCGGCGTTGTTTGAGACTTCGTAGCGGGTGGAGACGCGTAGGTTGAGGCGTTTGGCTTCGCGGATGAAAGGCTCGAAGCTGACCTGCTCGAAGCCGGCCGTGTGGAGCGGATTGATGTCCGAACCGACGGTGAGGTGGAGGGCGGTGAGGTCCATCTTCGTGTCGCCACGGCCGAACATGCGGAAGGCGACGTCGAGCAGGACGGGTCCGCTGCCGGCACGGCCGAAGGAGATGAGTACGCGGAAGGGCCCCCGGCCGACCGTCTCTGTGCGCCGTAGACGCAGGCGCTCGCCGGTGCGGAAGCTGAAGTTGATGAGGCTGAGCAGGGGCGTGGTCATGAAGGTCGAGGCCAGTGTCATGAGTACGAGCATGACAAACACCGGAGGCGGCAGGATGTGCATCTCGTAACCGATCGTCAGGGCGATAAGCTCCATCAGGCCGTGCGTGTTCATGAGCGCCCCGAGCAGGAAGCTGTTCTTCCAACTCTCTTTCTCGATCCGGGCGGATAGGATGGCGCTGCTGAACTTGCCGATCGTGGAGACGAGGATGAGCCCGAAGCAGACGAGCCACATTTCGGCCGAATCAATCAGTCCGATCTCCGTGCGCAGGCCTGTTGAGACGAAGAAGAGCGGGAGGAAGATGATGAGCGAGACGTCCTCCACCTTCTCGGTCATGATCTTGCGGAAGCGCATGTTTTCGGGCATGACCAGCCCCGCCACAAAGGCGCCGAAGAGGGCGTGGAGGCCGGCTATCTCGGTGAGGTAAGACGAGATGAGCAGCAGGAGGAACATGAGCATGACGAGGGGTTTGCCGATCACCTCGGGGTTATGGTAGAGGTTGCCGACCATGCGCAGCAGGGGCCTGACGATGGTGAACATGATGAGCAGGTAGACGGCTGCGAATAAGATATTGTAGACGGCGCCGAGCATGGTGCCGGCCTGCGAGATGGCGACGACGATGGCTAGGAGGCACCAGGCCGTGACGTCGCCGTTGGCGGCCGCGGCCAGAGCTACGGTGCCGAGGTGTGTGCGGGTCAGGCGGCGCTCCTGGATGATGCGGGCCAAGACTGGGAAGGCGGTGATGCTCATCGTGATGGCGATGAAGAGCGCGAAGGGCAGGAAGGGCACCTCGCGGCCATAGCGATCGTAGATGAAGTAGGCGGCCAGGAGCCCGCAGAAGAAGGTGAAGAACATGCAGGTGTAGCTGATCATCACCGTCTCGCGCAGCTTCTTACGGATGGCGTCGACGTCGAGCTCCATACCGATGGTGTACATGAAAAAGATGAGTCCGAACTGACTCAGGAGGTTGATGTTGCCCAGCGATTCGCGGGGAAGAGGAACTGGGAGAAGTCGGGCGCGAACCGGCCCAGGACGGACGGCCCGAGCAGGATGCCGGCCAGAATCTCACCCACGACCATCGGCTGCCCGATGCGCTTGAAGAGCAGCCCCACGATGCGGCAGGTGATGAGGATGATGATGATCTGCAAGAGGAGCAGGCCGAAGGACGAGTGGATGTGCTCGGCCATGAGCGCGAGGAAGACGCTGAAGCCCTCGACGAGGTTCTGCGGCGCGTGGGTCGAGTCGGCCGAGTCGGAGACGAGTTGGTGCGCCTGACCTTCGCGGATGATGAGGTACATCGATGCGCCGAAGAGCACGATCAACCCGACATAGAGCAAAAAAACCTTTGAATTTCTTCGTCATTACGTGTGTTGCAAAATGCGCCGCAAAGGTACGAGAGTGAAAAAAACATGGCGCGCGAGGTAAAAAGTGTGGCGTGCGAGGTAAGTGGACTTTATGCCTTCGGCGGAAAAGCCAGTTAGTGTGATCAAATTTTGATGACGCAGAAAACTATTCGGAAAGATCCCTCTGTAAAAGAAGAAGTTACTTGGCCGTAAGCATTGGATAGGTAACGAAGTAGAGACGAGCGAAGCGCTTGGGGTTGCTGGAATCTGCACAAACAAAGGGCGCTTGTCATTTTGAGGGGTACAATGTTACTATGACTATTTGAAAGACCGGCGTTTTTTTGATGCGATTCTCGCGATTTAGCTTTTGGCTTGGAAGTGTGTGAACGCAGAGCGGATGGGGGCTGAAGAACCGCTTAAAAAGCGATCTTGGCATAGGTGGCGAGTGCCTTCGTCGCGTCTACCCGGGAGGCGTCCTTGACCTTAATCAGGTTAGAAATGTGCGCGTAGAATAGCGCTGTCTGACGGAGGATGGCGAGCGCCTCCTTTTCGTTGTCACCCATCGGAGGGACGGCGATGACGGATCCAGCCAGTAACATCTCGCGGCAGTAGTCGGAGTATTTCCGCCCCGCGTTCGTGGCTCTCGAACGGATCCGCTCCTTCTCCTCGGCCGTGCATCTAACCTTGATAAAGGCGGTCTTGTTTGTCTTCTTGTCTTCCCTTTTAGGGTGTCTTTTCATGTGGATAGGTCTTTTTTTGTGGTGCTTATTCTATGGTTGGGGGCGATGAGAACGGATGTGATTACGGCCCTCTCACACGTCCGGACAGGGCGGGGGAGCAAGCGCAGTTTGTGGGAACAAACTGACGTCTTGCATTACCGTCGTCACGCTCCGTTACGTACTCGCTGTATTTCTTGTAATCACTGCATGCCATGCATTCAGGCGGTTGCTGCTTGCTTGGCGTGCATATCGTTTGTGGACTCTTTGATGGAGCGGTGTGCTTGGATTACAGCTTTCTCCACTCTTCGATCTCATCGGCGTAGTCCTCCAAGTGAGCATACTCGATGCGCTCTACGAGGATCGACAATTTGGCACCCCGATCTTCCAATCGACGGACAACAAAGTCGGCGCGGTCCTGTGTTGCCCTATTCAAATAGACCGCTCGACGATCTGTCAGCTTGACAGGGACGAGGAAAGCCTGCTTGTAAGCTTCCAGTGTCCCTCGCCTCATTTTGGCGCTGGTGCGTTTCGGTGTGGTTGTACTCTCGCCAGACGTTTGGAGACATCTATCTGGCCCTTTGCCGAGAGAAGGAGGCGCAGAAGGGCAAGGCGCTTAGTCCGTCTTCGACAAGAGACTACAAAGACAGCTATAAGAGATGCGCCCACTGATGGGCAGTGAGCAGACGCAGAGGCTACGCCGTGCCTTGCGGGTCTGTCCGCCGAGAAAGGGGACGCTCGAGAAAAAAAGTGATGCTGGCAACTCTGGTTGCTCCAATCCAATTATACAACCTCATATTTCAAAAAAACACCATGCAAATCATCCTTGTAGACGGTAAGGCTTGGGAGCGACATCGCTCCGCCTTTGCCGACTTTATCTACCGCATCGAGCGGCTCACATCGGCAATCCGCCCGAGACCGACGAATGGCTCGACAACGACGCCGTATGCCGCCGGCTGAACATCAGCCCTCGCACCCTGCAAACCTTAAGAGATACGGGCAAAATCCCCTTCTCCATGGTCGGGCATAAGTATTATTACAAAGCCTGTGACATCTCAGAATTACTGAATTCAAAAAGCTGAATGAACGATGGTAGAGCATGCAATCATTACGGAAGAAAGCCCTCAAATGCAGCTGTTTGTCCAGCTCATGGCGGGCGTATTGAAGAAGCTGGAGCGCTATTGCGCCTCGGCCCGCCCACGCTCGCTGGGGAGGTTTATCTCACCGGCGAGGAGGTCTGCGAGCGGCTCAAGCTCAGCGCCCGCACGCTGCAGGAGTACCGCAGCCGCGGCCTCTTGGCCTTCTACAAAATCGGCGGCAAGATCCTCTTGTAAACAGAGCGACCTGCAAGCGATGCTCGACCGACATTATAACCCCATTCCCAAACCATCGGTATGACGATAGAAGAACTACGGCGCGCTAGATTGGCCGCCAAACTGGAAGCGATAGGCGGCATAGGCGACTATGCCGAAGCAAAGCGCAAAGCCCAAGCGGAGGCGGAGGCCAAGGCGGAAGAATCGCCATTCTTTGATCCGCCCGCCGACGGTAAGATGACAGCAGAACAACGGCAGGCCGTCTTGACCGCCAAACTAAAGGAACTGGGCGACTATGGCGTCAAACGGCGCACAGTAGAAGAGTCACCCTTCTTTGATCCGCCCGTAGAGATCGAGGCGACAAGAAGCACGCTTGATCCTTCTCCGGCGGAAGTTGTTGCGCCCGTTCTCTCCGCTCCACCCTCTCCACCTGCTGCGGCTCCTCGAAAGGCCAAGAGCCACAAGGAGGATTTGGCCGCATTCCGAGAGACGTACCTCCAACCCGCGCGCATCAGCCACCGCAAGGCGGTCTACGTCTCCGACGAGACCCAGCAAAGGCTGGACTTCGTAGTCCGCAGGATCGGCCTGCGAGGCGCCAGCATCTCGGGCTATGTCGAGCGTGTGCTTCGGGAGCATCTCGACGGGTACAAGGACAGCATCGAACAATGGCGGAAGCTCTGAACACATGTACGCTTAGCGTGCAATGCCCTCCCGAACACTTGCATGTATTGAGTGCAAGTGTTCAGGGTACCGGCACCTCCTATTCTGGGGCCCGGCAAGGTGTGTTTTTGTGACACAAACCGCCGTTTGTACCACGAAAAACCTTGCCCCGGCCGGGGGCGGTTCACTCCAAAGTCGTAACCTAAAAACCAATCGAAATGAAAGACAACAGCCCGCGCTGGGACAATTGGCACGTCCGACTGCCGGCCCCCGAAGACCAACGAAAAGCCATTGATCTCTTCCGAAAAATCAGGCGCAAAAACGAAGTCCGACTTCGTGCGCGCACGCTTGCTGGGGGAGCCTTTTAAGGTGATCGCGGTGGATAAATCAGCCGTCGATTACTACCGCAAACTCTCCGAATTGACAGCGCAAATCCACAAGATCGGCGTGCTGTACAATCAAGCCGTCCGCGCCATCCATAGCTACCATTCTGACCAAGTAGCGCGCGTGCTACTTGAGAGATTGAGCGTTACTCTGCCCGAATCGTCCTCTTGCTGGAAGAGGCCGTCCGCCTGACCATAGACTTTCGCAGCCGATGATTGCCAAGATTTCGAGTCCCTCCCGCCTTGCCGCGGCGCTGGGTTACAACTTCAAAAAGGTGGAAAAACACGAGGCCTCCGTGCTGCTTGTGCAGGGACTTTTCCACGATCAGAACGGGGCGTACAGCCGTGCACATGTGCTCGCCGACATGCTGCGGACGATTCCGGAGCGGTGCCGCACAAAGAAGACGGTCTTCCACTGCTCGCTCAATCCGCACCCGGACGAAAAAGCTGTCCGACAAGGCCCTTTCGCGAATTGCCCGTGAGTACATGGAGGCGCTCGGGTACGGTGCCCAGCCGTACATCGTTTTCCGCCATAATGACATTCCCCGCGCGCACATCCACATTGTTTTCGCTGCGCGTGGACAGCGAGGGGCAGAAGATCGACGACCGTTTCGAGCGGCGGCGCAGCAAACGAATCACAGACGCTTTGGAGGCGAAGTTCGGCCTTCTCCCCAGTGGCCACAGCCAAAAGAAGAAGAGCGTTTCTGCCCAACCGTCAGCTGTTGAGATCGGAGCGGGAGACATCAAGCGGCAGGTTGCGGCCGCTGTAGAGCACGTGCTCGGGCGGTACACGTTTCAGTCTGTCGGGGAGATGAATCTGCTGCTTACGCGTTTCCGTGTGACGGCCGAGGAGGTCAAAACGGAGCGGAAGGGTAGGCCTTACGATGGGATCGTCTACGCGGCAACCGATGCCGACGGACACAAGATCTGCACGCCGATCAAGGCCTCCGAGATCGGTCGGAAGGTCAGTTACGCGGCGCTTCGTCGCCACTTTGAGCAGTCGAAAAGCGTTGTCCGAGAGCGGTCTGTGGTGATCCGCCGTGCGATTGCCAATGTGATGCAGATGTCGCCCGACCGTGCGGAGTTCATCGACCGCATGCGTGGGCACGGCATTGAGACCGTACTCCGAATCAACGCTGCCGGACGCCTGTACGGCATCACCTTCATCGACGATGCAAACGGCATCGCGGTCAATGGTTCGCGCCTCGGGAAGGGATTTGCAGCGAACATGTTCAACGCCTATTTCGCAGGCGGCGCGAATCCGTTCATAGATGAAGGCTGGCCAAAAGAGAAAGAAGAACGAGCAGCTGCGGTGGAGGAACTGACAGAAAGTCCGAACGACATGCCCTCGACGGAGATCGATCTCAGTTTGCAGGTGCATGGCGCCGACCTTCGAGAATTGGCCTTCCAACGTCGGCTGAGAAAGCGTGCCCGCGTGCGTTTACGCCGAAAAACCGCGGTAGCAAGACTGAACCCTGAGGGTCTCGTCCTACCCCGAAAAAAAGTGACGCTAAACCCTGAGAGTTTAGTCTCACTTGAAAAAAAGTAGCGCTGAACCCTGAGGGTTTCATCCTTCTTGAAAAAAAGTGACGCTGAACCCTGAGGGTTTCGTCTCACTTGAAAAAAAGTAGCGCTGAACCCTGAGGGTTTCATCCTTCTTGAAAAAAAGTGACGCTGAACCCTGAGGGTCTCGTCTCACTTGAAAAAAAGTAGCGCTGAACCCTGAGGGTTTCATCTTTCTTGAAAAAAAGTGACGCTGAACCCTGAGGGTTTCGTCTCACTTTGAAAGAAGTAGCGCTGAACCCTGAGGGTTCAGCGCTACTTCGAAAAAGGAGATCATCCATAAAACACTTAGAATCAATAGAAAGCCAAACAAATTCACACCAACACCCCATGCAAAACGAAGATGATTTGAGAGGCCCTCGCCAAGACGATGGACCCTCATGCGAGCGATCGCAATCCTTTTTACCGCCATGCACGCGTACTGGTTCTGCTACGCGGCCTTCCGCGACCGACAGCTCACGCTTGAGGTCGTCGACACTATCCTGCTGAACTTCGACCGTTCCACCGGGCTGTTCGCCTCGCCGCTATGGACGAAGCTCTTTGCCACTGCCTTTTTGTCACTCTCCTGCCTCGGCACGAAGGGCGTCCGAACGGAGCGGATCACCCGGCCGCGCATCGGAGCTGTCGCCACCGCGGGCATCCTGCTGTTCTTCCTGAACGGCTGGACGCTCCGCCTGCCGATCGGGACGGACGCGTGCGCCGGGCTGTATCTCACGACCCTCGCCACCGGATTCGTCTGCCTGCTCATGGCCGGGTCGTGGGCAAGTCGTACGCCATCGTAAACAACTACATCAAGCAGCAGATCGAGAAGGGAGTTGACGGGAAAACCGTTGACGGCTTCAGTGTGTCCCATATTGAGCAGTTGATTGATTCGCTTAAAAATGAGACGTATCAGCCGAAACCCTCACTGCGAGTTTACATTCCGAAGAAAAAAATGGGAAGAAGAGGTCGCTGGGCATTCCCTCATTTACGGACAAACTTCTTCAGGAGGTTGTAAGAATGATTTTAGAAGCTATTTACGAGGGCAGTTTTGAATACACTTCGCATGGTTTCAGACCACAACGAAGTCCGCAAACTGCACTTTCAAGCATTCAACGATCATTCAACGGTACGAAGTGGTTTATTGAAGGAGACATCAAAGGCTTCTTCGATCACATCAACCACGAAATACTGATAGCCATTCTGTCAGAAAGAATCTCTGATGAGCGATTTCTTCGACTCATCAGAAGGTTCCTGAATGCAGGATATATTGAAGATCAGGTATTCCACAAATCATACAGTGGAACTCCGCAGGGTGGTATCATCAGCCCCATATTGGCTAACATCTACCTTGACAAGTTTGATAAGTATATCAAGGCCTACATCAAGCACTTCAATAAGGGGAAAAAGACGTAAGGAAAAATCCGATTGTAAAACGTTTGGGGGCAACGTAAAGCCAAGTTAGTTGCGGAATTACGAAACACAGTTGATAAAACAACACGTCAGCTGTTGTTAGCTAAAATCAGAGGAATTGTCAAAGAGAGACTAAACTATCCTGCCGCCGACGAAATGGATGATAGTATCAAACGACTGAAATACATAAGATATGCGGATGATTTTTCTGATTAGAGTAATTGGCAGTAAACAAGATTGCATCCAAATCAAAGAGGACATAAAAGCAGTTTATGGCTGACAAATTGAAATTGGAACTATCTGATGAAAAAACGCTGATTACCCATGCAAGAAAAACATGCCAAATTTCTTGGATATGACGTTTTTGTGCGAAAGTCCAATGATACACGCAGAGACAAGAACGGTCATTTGACAAGGTCATTAGACCACAAGATTGTCTTATATGTAACAACTGAGACGATGAGAAAGAAACTTCTTGAATATGATGCTGTAAAGATTGTCAAGCAAAATGGGAAAGAGGTTTGGAAGCCAAAAGGTCGTTCATATATGAGATGTCTTGATGATTTGGAGATTATAAGCCAATATAACGCTGAAATCATGGGGTTCTATGACTACTACTCGATAGCGAACAACAGCCCGGTTATTGACTCGTTCTATCATATTATGGAGTATAGTATGTACAAGACATACGCCGCCAAATACACTACTTCAAAAAAGAAAATTATTGCGAAGTATAAGAAGAACGGCGTGTTCTCCATACCATACACAAATAAAAAGGGATATGAGGTCAAGCGTGAGTTTTACGACAAAGGTTTCAAACGCAAGGAACTACCGAACCGCTATTTGAATGACAGAAAAACATTAGCAGTATGTTCTGCATGTCATCACAAAACACATTCGGGGAGAAAGTTAGACTGAATGATAAGGTGGAGAGCCGTGTACGGGGAGACTTGTATGCACGGTTCGGAGGCGAGTGCTTGGAAACCTACCATTGTAACAAAATGGCAAGGCGTCGGGTACTTAGCCTATGGCCAAATCGCTTCGGCCAAGATCCCGCTTTCGCGCATGATTTCGCCCGCACTTTATTGGGTGATGACGGGCAACGATTTCACGCTCGACATCAACAATCCCGCGTCGCCGAAGATCTTAGTCGTAGGTAACAATCCCGACCGGCAGAACATTTACTCGGCCGCCCTCGGGCTATACAATAGCCGCATTGTGAAGCTGATCAACAAGAAAAAGCAGCTCAAAAGTTCGGTCATCATCGACGAGCTACCGACGATCTACTTCCACGGTCTCGACAACCTGATCGCCATGGCGCGCAGTAACAAGGTGGCTGTCTGCCCTCGGTTTTCAGGACTTCTCGCAGCTCACGCGCGACTACGGTGAAAAGGAAAGTCGGGTGATTCAGAACACGGTCGGGAATGTGTTTTCGGGGCAGGTGGTGGGAGAAACCGCCAAGACGCTCTCCGAACGGTTCGGTAAAGTCCTGCAAAGAAGGCAGTCCGTCTCCATCAATCGGCAGGACGTCTCGACCTCCATCAACACGCAAATGGACAGCCTGATTCCGACGTCGAAGATCAGCAACCTGACGCAGGGCATGTTTGTCGGCACCGTGTCCGACAACTTCGACGAACGTATCGAGCAGAAAAATCTTCCATGCTGAGATCGTTGTGGATGTTGCCAAGGTCTCTGCTGAAACGAAAAGCTACCAGCCTATTCCTTTGATAGCGGACTTCACAAACGAAAATGGCTCCGACAGTCTGCGTGAGACTATTGAAGCCAATTATCGCCAAGTCAAGCAAGAGGTGCTATCCCTTGTGGACTCTGAGACTGCTCGTATCAAAGCTGACCCAACACTCAGGAACTTACTTAGGGAGTAGTTAGAGGTGTTATCCCTCAAAAAAATAGGATAAGATAAATTGATCCACCGCTGATAATTGTGCAGTCTCAATAATTCGATTCATTCCTACCTTTAGGAACTCATCAAGAATGTCGTTGATAGAAATATCCACTCGCTCCAAATCAATTACTCGTGAGTTGTGAAGTTTACGACTTAGCATTCTTTGCAATCCATATTCTTCAAGCTGAAATACTAGTGGTGGAAGAAATAGATTTGATACCTTTGTTATGAATGGAGTTATATCTACATCACAAAGGAGTATACGCTTAGAAATCACATTGATGCTACGTAGTAAAGACACGAAGTTAAAGCTAACAAGCTTCTCAAATTCAAAATAATCTTCGATGGAGATTTCATCTGAAATGACCGTAGAAACTCTACGACATCGAGAACTACCTCTATTGAAATATTCCAGTTATCAACATCTACTTTTTTTCATAGACAGCACATTCTACGTTTTTTTGTGTATTCCTCAATATTAATTTCATTGTTTATGTTGTTATGGTTGTCTTAATGCCAAAAAAATACATCTTTATTCCACTTTTTTTATAAAAGACGGAATGCCGGAAACGTTAGGAACAAACATTTCCAGCACCAAGCCTTTTTTTAGGATAAAGTTAGATTAGGACTTTTTGCCCTATTGTTATTTTTGTAGCCGGAAACCAGCTTCGTGTGTTATTGGCAATCCTTACTAACATTAACATCACCGGAACTTCGACCAGCACGCCCACCACCGTAGCCAATGCAGCCCCGGATTGTAAAACCAAAAAGAGAAATAGCCACAGCAACCGCCAATTCAAAGAAATTACTTGCCCCAATCATTCCGGCAGGTGCGGCAACATCATGGGGTAATTTCCACCATTTCGCCCAACCATAAGCAACGAAGAATATCAGAACCGTTTGCAACACAAGCGGAACTGCAATCAATAAGATATGCAGGGGATTGTTCAGTATCGTTTCTCCTTGAAATGAAAACAGGATAATAAGCGTTAATAGCAATCCACCTACCATATAATTATTAAATTTCTTAATAAATACGTTATTGAAATACTCCACACCTTTGCGGCGGATAACCATTATTCGGGTAATGACCCCAGCAGCAAGTGGTATTACAACAAACAGCCCTACGGATAGCAACAGAGTATCCCACGGGATAGATACGCCGCCAACTCCCAGCAAGAAAGCAACGATAGGGGCAAACGCTACCAATATGATTAAATCGTTCACTGCCACTTGTACCAGTGTATAAGCGGCATCCCCTTTAGTAAGGTAACTCCACACGAACACCATTGCTGTACAAGGTGCAGCCCCCAATAATACCGCCCCGGCTAAATATTCTTCGGCTAATCCGGCAGGTATAAAGGCTTTGAAAACCACATAGAAGAACAAATAAGCTATTCCGAACATGGTAAATGGCTTTATCAGCCAATTTGTAACACAAGTGACTATAATTCCTTTCGGACGCTTGCCGACATTCTTAACACTTTGAAAATCTACTTTTAGCATCATCGGATAAATCATTAACCAAATCAGGATTGCCACGGGTATAGACACGTTGGTATATTCAAATTTGCTTAATGTTTGCGGAATTGCCGGGAGCCATTGTCCCACGGCAATTCCAATAATGATGCACAAGGCAACCCAGATAGTCAGGTATTTTTTTCAAAAAAATCCAATTCCTTGTTTCTTTTCCATATGTTATAGTTTTACTTTGAGAGTTTCAGTATGCGTATCGCGCCTCTAATGACGATGAGAAAGACAATGATGCCTATGATCAAATCAGGGGCGTTGCTGTTCAATAGTCCAACCAACAGCCCTGCAACGATGACTCCTATATTGACAATGACATCGTTGGCTGAGAAAATAACACTGGCTTGTATGTGGGCCTCCTTGCTCTTTGTGCGCTGCAACAACCATAGAGAGGCTGTATTGGCGATTAGTGCAATGAACGAGATGACAATCATAACTAAAAAGTCTGGGGGCGTTTCGAGGCCCATAAAGCGTTTGATAACTTCGATGAGCCCCAATACAGCCAGTGAAATTTGAAGGTAGCCACTGAGTTTTGCTACTTTTTGCTGACGGGCTATAGTTGTTCCAACAGCCATCAGACTCATGCCGTAAACCAAAGCATCTGCCAACATATCCAAACTGTCTGCGACCAAGCCCATCGACTGGGAGATGATGCCTGTTGTGGCTTCTATGATGAAACATAGAAAGTTGATGACGAGCACCCAACACAACACCCGTCTCTGAACTTTGGAGGTGGTTTCAGACTTTGCTTCATCGCAGAGAGAAGATGCTGTTAGCTTGGCACCGAGGTTTAATGTTTCAAGCTGTTCCTGAATCGACTTCACTTCCCCGTGATGGATGACAACTAAGGTTCTTTCCGCCAAGTCGAAATCGAGACGCTCCACTAAGGGGCTATTGCCTAATTTCAGACGGATTAAATTTTCCTCGCATGGGCAATCCATCTTTGGAACATTGAACTTAGAGATATATTGGTGCATTATTCTTGTTTTCCTTGGATATGGTCGATGTAGAACTGATAGAAGCGGGCTTTTATTTCATCCCGTACCCGATGAAATTCACTGTTTATAAACTCCGGCGTTCCGGTTGCTTCTGATGGGTCGTCAAATCCTATATGCAGCCTGTTCCTTACTTCACCCGTAAACATCGGGCAGCTTTCGTTTGCCCCACCGCAGACCGTAATAACATAGTCCCATTCCTGTCCTATATATAGGTTTACACTTTTAGGGGTATGGTGGGTTAAATCTATACCCATTTCATCCATAACCTTTACCGCCATCGGATTAACCTTTTTCAGCAGGTTTTGTTCCTGCTGAAAAGACATCCGGTTTATTGTCAAATGATTGCAAAAAAAGCCATGTGCCATTTGGCTGCGGCAGCTATTTCCTGTACAAAGAATTAAAAATCTTCATGTTTTTTTAGTTGTTTTTTTCCAAGCTATCAGGGCAGCATTTCCCTTTGATAATTCTTCTACTTTCTTAATCCAAGCCAATTCATTTTTGCGCCTTTGCCCGCAAGAAAGAATTTTTCGGTGCCTGTTAATGACAAGCAAGCATTCACGACCCACCATTTATTATTAATCCCGGCACGTTGTAAGTCCATTTGCAAACGTTCGGCTTCAAATACGGGTGTTGCTTCGGGCAGGGTCACAATAACAATTTCTGTTTCCTGTGGGTTTCTTAAACGTGGTAACAGCTTTCTTACGGAAGCGGGAGTGTCGCCTTGTGTACGTTGTACTTCCTTATGGTAACTTTCCGTTGCATCCAGCAATAACAAAGTGTGTCCGGTAGGCGCGGTGTCAATTACTACGACTTCATTTTTCTGCTTTATCGACAATTTCAGCAAAAGCCCGGAATACTGCAATTTCCTGCGTACACGGTGAACGTAAATCTTCCTCTATATATTCCATATCTTCGGCTGTCATTGTTTCCGCAGCTTTACTGCGAACCTCGTTTTTATAGGCTTCCAACACTTCCGCTTCGTCAATCCGGCTTACCGTAATGCCAGCCTGAACAGCCAGGTTATAATTCAGATGGTTTGCCGGATCAGTCGTGGTAAGATGCACCTTTGCTCCCAGTTTTGTTAATTTCAGGGCTATTTCAGTGGCTAAAGTGGTTTTTCCCACGCCGCCTTTTCCCATAGTAAAAACAACCCTTTTTCCTGATTGATAGAGGTCGTTTACCAGTTCATCCATCCCTTTGGCATCGGTAATCCGCTGATAGTTCGCATCATTTGTTAAATTATCATTGTAAAGCATCCGGCGGATATTCGCAATATTAGATAAATTGTATGACCGTAAAGGAACATAATAAGACGGATATTCCAGCAGTTCCGCAGGAATCTGTTTCAGGGCATTTTGCTGCCTGTCATATATCTGTTTCGATACGTTATCGGCTTCATCTAATTGCAGCAAAAGCCCGTTGATTACCAATAGCTGGTTTCTAATTCCCAGTAATTGCAATTCATGTGAAGAACGGGCGGCTTCTTTTAATGGTGCGATTTCAGGACGGCTAACCAATACTAAGCGGGTTGCGTTTGCATCCGAAAAGTGTTTCAACTGCCTGCTTATAGATACCTTTCCGTTCTTCCAAACCGGATAATTGACCTAAGCAAGATGCACCGTGCGTACTCTCACTAATAAATGTACTCCACGCTGATGGTAGTTGTAACATTCGTAACGTGTGTCCCGTGGGGGCTGTATCAAAGATAATATGGTCGTATTCTTTTGCTTTATCAGCATCCGTGATAAAATCGGAAAACTGGTTGAAAGCCGCAATTTCTACCGTACAAGACCCTGAAAGTTGTTCTTCCATATTCTGAATTACACTTTCGGGCAGTTGTCCCCGGAAAGGAGCAATAACGCCTTCCTTGTATTCGGCTGCGGCTTGTTCCGGGTCGAGATTAACGACCGTTAAGCCGGGTACTTCTTGAATATCCGTGCCGTGTACGTTCAGTGTTTGATTAAACACATCTTGCAGGTTTGAAGCCGGGTCTGTACTGATAAGAAGTATTTTCTTTCCATTATCTGCCAAGCCTACCGCAGTAGCACAAGCAATCGAAGTTTTTTTCCAACACCGCCCTTTCCGGTGAAGAAAAGGTATTTCGTCAAATCTATATCTGATAAATTAAATGTTTTTCATTTTTTTATAATTAGCTGGTGAATACTCATTTTACTGGCATAAAATCCAAATTGATACCCGTCCATTCACTCATTTGTTTGGTGGTAGGATAGGTTTTTTTGAAACAGCGATTTCACCGTCCACTAAAGTAATAGGCAGTGCATCCGCCCCATATTTTTTTGCAGATGCTCGTTTACTGTTTTATTACTTACATATACTTGCGGTTCGTCACGTAAATTGTGACGGGTAACGATGATACCCTGTTTCTTCAATGTTTCAATAACAACCGCAATACGCATTAATTCAGGGTCAATATTTGTTCCACAAAGACCCGTAGGGCAACACATTGCCGGGTCGAAAATTTCTATCTTTTTTTCATACTGTTTTTTTATTTAAAATGATACTCTATGTTTATAGATAAAAGACTACTACATAATAAATTCCTACCGCAATAAAGAGGATGGCAACTATTTTACGAAACCATTTCTCAAATATTTGCATCCGGTTATAAAACTTACCCAGCCCGGCAACACTATACGCTAAAATCCATGCAACAAGGATTACGGGTAATCCCGTAGCAATAGCGTAAATTATAGGTAAGAGATACCCGCCCGTTTCCGCTGCTGACAAAGGCATAAGCATACCGAAATAAAATACTCCACTGGTAGGACAAAAAAAGCAAGGGCAAATAAAATACCCAATAGCATAGCCCCCCAACCGCCTTTAGTCCTCTTTTTCAAACTTTCACCGCCGATATTGATTTTCGGTAGATTGAGTTTTATTACATCGAGCATAAATATTCCAATGATGATTAACGCCGGAGCAATCAGTATTTCCGCGTACTTGCTTACGGCTTTTTGAACCATAAACATACTTGCTCCCTCACGGAGAATAGGAATAAGGATAAAGCCAAGAACCGTATAGCTTACTATTCTTCCGAAAGTATAAAAGCAATCCGTTTATAAATATCCGGTGATGGTTTTCTATGTCCTTACTAATAAATCCTATTGCCGTTATGTTGGTCGCTAACGGACACGGGCTGACCGCCGTTAAAATCCCCAATATAAAAAGCTGTAATAGCAGGAATAGAACTGTTATCTAATAGCGATTGAAGAAAATCCATCTTACAACTGTTTTAACAATTCGTCAATCTTGCTTTTTAATTCCCTCTTTAAACTTGTCCGGTGTATTTTTTTCGCATTGGAAAAGCTAAACTCGGTCATGTTGTTTACATTCTCCTTGCCGTCTTTCCAGCCGTTAACAAACAAAGACGACCATGTAACTTCGTACTTGTCTGCAATCGCTTCATTTTCTTTCTTTGAAATATCTATCACTTTATAGATAATTTTACCGTCTGCTTTTTTTCTTTTGAATAAAGGCTATCCAAAAAGGGCTTCTGTATTTGTTTCTATCGCCCGGCAAGTGATACACCGTTGCGCTCCATGAAAATAAAGAACCTCTATGCGGTTAGACTGTATTTCTTCCGCTTGATTTTTCTCCGGTCTTTTTTCTTTGAATCGTTACCACAGGAAACTAAGACCAGCGTTGCAATCAGTAGATAAAATAATTTTTCTCATAGTTCATTTTTTTATTTGGTTATCAACTCTTTCACTTCTGCAAGGGATAACTTTTTTTCCCAGCTGATACGACTTTTCTCGTCAATCACCAAAGCCGGAAGCCCTAAAATGTTATACTCCATGATTTTTCAATAAATCTTCCTCTTTGATAAGGGTTGCATCGCAACCTAATTCTGAAATAGCTTGTTTGGTAGTTTCGTACAAGGCTTTACAGCTTGAACACCCAGTTCCTAATACTTTAATTTTCATTGTCATTTTACTTTAAAGTTAATATAATAATCGTAGTTCGTAGAACTACGAACGTTTATTCAAAAAAAGGTACTGCTATTCACAGCACGATGTATCTTTACATTTACAGTCCCCTAAAAAAGCTGCAAACAATTTTCGGGCAAGTTCCCAGTTCTCCCGGTTTATACAATACCGGACTTTGGGCGTTTCTATTTCCCCTGAATTAAGCCAGCTTCTTTCAATTCTTTCAAATGCTGCGAAACGGTTGCTTTAGCAATAGGTAGTTCTTCGTGAATATCACCGAAGAAGCAACTATCTTGTTTTGCCAAGAAAGCAAGAATAGCCATCCGTGCTGGATGTCCCATTGCTTTGGCAAACCGAGCAATCTGTTCCTGCTCTGTTGTGTACTGTTTCTCTTTCACTCCAATTCTCCTTTCTTCCTTGTTGTTCGCAAAGGAACGAACAATATTTTGAATAGCCAAATAATACGGCATATTTTTTCGGATAGGTGCAAGGTGTAGGAGTGGCAATGGGGGCAACAACGAAGCGTACGTGTGGGGCGTACGTGTATGATTGTTTTTGTTACCTGTGTACTCACAACGAGTACAGATAACGTCTCGTACTCCAAAAACTGTGATATAGGAAGCTGGTTTCTATCATAAGCACCAAAAATAGTAATGGTTGACTTTTTCAAAGGCACTAAAGATAGAGCCAGCTTTTTTTCCTGTTCCACAGTTAAGTCATCATACAGAATCTCGGATGAACCAAATAAAACTTCGGAAGAATGAAATCATAAGTCCGAAGAAATTCCCCATTACTCACTGGATAATCAAAAATAGTCTCCTTGAATTTTCGAGTTCCCCTATGGAGACTTAGACGAGATTACTTTATGTAATGCTTCAACTCTGCCTGCAAGAACCTAATTACTATTGTTTTCCTACTATTTCCTTCTTTATCTTCGGGTGAAAAGCGGAGAGTTGTTCCTATATATATTTGCTGTCTGAAAGGTATTATTCAAATCAAACAGAGTGATTTATGGAAGCAAATAGCAATGGTAACTACGTGCTGGTCTTAGAAGATCGCAGCGAGGTGAAGAACCAGCAAGAAGCGGGGAAACTCACTATTGTTTCGGGCATTGATGATAAGGGAACCTTAAGACGACCGAAGCCTTAGCAACCAACCAAGCGGCATTTCTAAAGTTCAACAGCAAGGATGGACTGTTGAAGAACTTTATGACCAACTTTATGACCAACTTTCTCAAGCAGTTCAATAACCCCTCCCATTTCGGGCTATACAAGGTGTTAGCGAACAATGTGGAGCAAGGCGTGGATAACCTGCGTACTCTACTCCAAAGCCGTGAGACTCCTGAAAGCAGACAGCAGTTGGCAGAGGTCGGTGTACCCTTTGAAGACTATCTGCCATAGCAGAAGAAGAGCACAGCCATTGATGCAGAAAAGATAGACTGGAAGATGCTCGACAGTCTCGGACTCTCCCATGAGCGGTTAGAGCAGAGTGGTGAGCTAGAGAAGATGCTCAATTGGCAGAAGAGCAACCTCGTGAGCATAGCCATCCCCATTGGAGATACAACTATCTACACAGAGGCTCGCCTTGCTTTCCGCACAGATAATGAGGGCAATATCGGGTTAGCCATACACGCTATGCGTAAAGAGCCACAACTTGACTATCCCTATATGGGCTACAAGTTCTCACCCGAAGAGAAGGAACAACTACTCGCAACCGGCAATCTCGGCAAAACCATCGAAGTAACACCCAAGAGCGGAGAGCCTTTTGCAGCCTACGTCTCCATCGACCCACAGACCAATGAGATTATCGCCTTGCGTGCCGACCGTGTAAGCATTCCTCAAGAGATCAAAGGCGTCATTCTCTCTGATCAACAATACAAAGATCTAGTGGAGGGCAAAGCAGTGAAAGTAGAAGGTATGACCGCTAAGAGTGGCAAGTCCTTCGATGCTACGCTTCAGGTCAATGCAGAGAAGAAAGGCATTGAGTTCATCTTCGGAGAGAACAAGAGCCTCAAAGAGCGTCAGGAACAGCGACAAGATCGTCAACAAAGCAAGGCACCCCGCAAGCTTTGTGGTTTAGAGCTGTCAGAGAAGCAACGAAACAAAGCAATCAGTCCGATACGGAGCACCATCGAACGCACCTTTAGCAGTATTCGCCGGTGGTTTCATGGCGGACGATGTCGATACCGGGGGCTTGCCAAGACCCATACTCAAAACATTCTTAAAAGCATCGCCTTTAATTTATACAGAACGCCGGGGATAATTATGTCCTCATGTATAGGGTAAGACATAACCACCCTTGAGGTGCTCAGGGCAAGTAGCTCCGCAAGGCGGATTTACAAACACTTTCACTCCTTACTGCCATCCCTTTCTCTCGCTCCTTTTATGCGAAAAAAATTTTTGATGCGGTTGCTGTGAGGAGTCATGTTTTTTTGACTACACCTAACTCCTCCAGTCACGCTTCTTTCATCGCATTACCCCCTGTTGTAGTCATGTAGTAAGATCTAATCGATGAAAGGAAAAAAAGTCTACATTCTCACCTTAAGCCTGCCATACAGGAATCATTCTGACGCAGCTTGTTGCTTCTGGATCAGCCTGTCCATGTCTTCCGAGATCTTTTTGTCCGTCACCTGTGCATAGATCTGCGTACTGGATAAGGACGCGTGCCCCATCATCTTGGCGATACTCTCTATCGGAATGCCGGCGCTGAGTGACAATGTCCCGAACGTGTGACGCGCCATGTGGAAAGACAGTCGTTGCCTGATGCCACATGCCAGTCTCACGGTACTCAGTTTGCTATTCATCACACTGCGGCTGCAACCGCGTGGGAAGACAAGGACGTCACCTTCTTCTTTCACCGCCTGATCCTCTCGGCATCTGCTAAGGATCGCCTCCGCGATCGGATGTAACGGCACGACAGACTCCACTTTCGTCTTCTGCCGTTCCTTGCGGATATATCTCCTACCATCGGCGGCTGTTTGAATGTGCGAGAACTTTAGGCGTTCCATATCCGCAATGGCCAATCCTGTGAAGCAGGAGAAGATGAACATCTGCCGAGCCTGCTCTGCTTCCTTGTCGTTTACTTTCAGCGCCATGAGCTTGGCTACATCACTCTTTTGCAAGAAGCGAATCTTCCTTTCCTCCTTTTCATACGTTGCATCTTCAAAAGGATTATAGCGAATGATCCTTTTGCTGACTGCACGATACATCAATCGGCTGAACCAGCATAGGTGGCGATTGACCGTCTTCGCTGTAAACCGCTTCTTCTTGAGGTAAAAGCGAAACTCCTCGAACATCCCTTCTGTAACAGCGTCGATGGGCATCTCCTTTTGCCCTTTGCTTTCTATCCACTCGCGAAGCATCTTGTCCGAATAGGTATGATTTCGATAGGTGCCTTCAGACCTTGACCTACCGACACATGCCTTAACGGATTGCAGTTCTGCTTCGCTCATAGCCAAAAAGAGTGGTCGGTGCAGCGGCAACGCCCTGCAAGCGATTCTTGAGGAGTTCTGCACTAACCACACCGCCCTTCGTAAGCATTTCCGCGTAAGTCTTTTTCCACAAGCTCCCTGAATGCAGCGAGGCGTTGATTGATTTTCTTTTCGCCGGTTATACCCTGTCTGCTGTTCCATTCATCTGGCAGACATTCTTCGCCGGTTGCCATGACTGTATTTCTTCCATCGATGGTGATGCGGCAAAAAGATGGCTGTCTTGCCGTCTGCTTTTTGTCTTCTGCCTGTTGATGTAGAACAAGATTTTGAATGTACTTCTCATATCGGTTTTTGGTTAAATGGTCAGGTGTAAATCTTCGGTGAAGGTGATCAAGCGGTCGAACTCCTCAAATAGCTTTTGGGGAGTGACTTCCGCATATCGTTCGGTCATGCGCACAGTACTATGCCCAAGCATCTTGCTTACGGTTTCGATGGGAACGCCCTGTTCCAAGGTGATGAGCGTAGCGAAGGTGTGCCGGGCGGTGTGTGTGGTGATAGGTAAAGACAGTCCGGCCCTTAGTGAGATCGCTTTCAGACAAGACAAATAGGTAGCATAATTCATATAAGGAAGCAGTGTTTCTCTGGCATCGCTGTGTAGCTGCTCCAACAATCGAAGAGCTTCGGGCAACAGCTTTACGCGGCAGAGGACGCCTGTCTTCTGCCTGCTGAACTTCAGCCAAAGATTGCCCTCATCGTCGCGAACAAGATGCTCACGGTTCAGTGCCATCAGATCGCAATAGGCCGCACCGGTATAACAGGCGAAAAGAAACACATCGCGGGAGGTTTCCATATCCCCGTCCAAACCGTCAAAACGCAGTGCTTTCAACTTGTCTAACGCATCCTTATCGAGCGCTTTGGGTAGCCGGTTATCTCCCTTGTCCACGTGCACATTGTCGAATAACAAGGAGTCTGCCGCTCCTTCGCGATAAGCCAGTTTGCAGACCTTCTTGATAAGGACGATCATGTTATAGCAGGTGCTTTGTTTCAGACCAACTTCTCCGATTACATACTGCTCGAATTGTTTGATGAAGTCCTCCGTCAGCTGCGAAAAGGCCAAGTCGGAGACTTTGTATTTCGCTTGGATGAACTGCTGCAATCGCGCTCTTGTCTGACGATATGAGGCCAAAGAATTTTTCCTTGATGTCTACACCGACGTGATCCCTCATTTCCTCGATCAAGCCGTCAAACCGCTCCAATAGCATGGTTCGACTCTGCACGCTGCCTTGGAAATCCTCCTTGATGTCGGTTGCGTCAAACGGTAAGCCCTTGGCAAGCAAGGATTGATAGGAGGCCTGAACGGCGAGAAGGAGGTTGTCCAATTTGGCATTGACTTCAACGGCTTCGCGACTCTTCCCGTCCATCCGACTTTCGCGCGGGTTCCACAAATCGGGATTGCAGAACAGCTTGCAACTGAACTGTGCAATGGAACGCCCCAGCGTGATGCGTCCCATGATCGGCGCCTTGCCTGACCTGTCACGAGTGCTCTTTTTGAGGTAGAGCAACACCTTCATTTTCATGTCATCCATACGCTTTGAAAACTGTGGGCAAAATTACCCGGCTCAAAGCGCCCGTTACCTGTGCAGATTCCTGTATATCAATGCAAAAGAATCGTGTGCGAGAAAGGTTCAGTTACCTGCTTTTTGTACCATAGTTACCTGTAGAGGGACCGGGTAACGGTTTGGTAACTGAACTTCTGCTCGGATCCGCACTTTTTCTGCCTTTTTACGCTCGACGCAACCCAAAGCATATCTACTTCTTTCCACCTAACAATCAGTCCACTTGCTTCGACATCAGCTCTTCTGCTTTTTAAGGGGAATAGTTGATGACGCATGAGCAACAAGAAGCTGGTGCGTGATCGAATTTTGATGACACGTGAGCAAGAGGAAGCTGGTGTGTGATCAAATTTTGATGACGCATGATGAAATTTTTGATGACGCACGAGCTTTTTTTACCTCTCGCATGATCAAATTTTTGATGACGCACGAGCTTTTTTTACCCTCGCATGATCAAATTTTGATGACGCATGAGCTTTTTTTATCTCTCACGTGATCGAATTTTTGATCATAATGGGCTGAGAGAAGTGCATAGGTGAGGTGAAAACCGTGGCGCGAGAGGGGCGGGGAGTGGCCGCCCAGCCGTATTCGTTCGCCTGTTTACATTTGCGGCCAATTGATCAAGGAAGATAAATCGCAGTGAAAGAGATTGTATTCATACGGCAGAACATCGAGAAGTGGAAAGACCCGGAGCGGGTGGTTGATCAGGCCGCGAAGGAGGATCCCGAGCGACTCTCCGACGCCTACATGGCGATCACCACCGACCTTGCCTTTTCGCGCAGCCATTACCCCACATCACGCATCACGATCTACCTCAACAATCTGGCCTCTGCGCTCCACAACACGCTCTACAAGAACAAACGTGAGGATCGCGGGCGCATCCTCGACTTCTGGCGCACGGAGCTGCCGATGGCCTTCTACGAATCGCGCCGCGAGCTGTTTTTATTCGCTCCTCGTCTTCCCTTGTGAGCGTCGCCATCGGCGTCTTTTTCGGTCGCTCAAGACACCGACTTCTCCCGCCTCGTGCTGGGCGACAAATACGTCGACATGACACTCCGCAACATCGCGGCCGGCCGGCCGATGGACGTCTATGACATCTCGAACGAATGGATGATGTTCCTCCGTATCGCCACGAACAATCTCTACGTCTGCTTCCGCATCTTCATCCTCGGCCTTTTTACGGGTGTGGCGACGGGCCTTCATCTCTTTTACAACGGCATCATGATCGGCACCTTCCAAGCCTTCCTCTTCCGCCACGGCGTGGGGTGGGAGTCTGTGCTGTCGATCTGGCTCCACGGCGTCGTCGAGGTCGCGTCTATCATCATCGCCGGTGCCGCGGGGTTCGCCTTAGGCAACGGCTGGCTTTTTCCGGGCACCTATCCGCGCGGTTACGCCTTTCGTCAGGGGCCAAGCGCGGACTCAAGCTCGCCGTCGGCGTGGCTCCCTTCATCGTCCCCGGCCGCCTTCGTGGAGAGCTTCCTCACGCGCCACACGGAGCTGCCCGACCTTCTCCGCGCCGCCTACATCCTGCTCAGCCTCGTCTTGATGATCTTCTACGTGGTCGTCTATCCGCTCTACGTCCGCCGCCGTGTGGAGGCCGAAGCTGCCAACGACCCCGACCGCCCCGGCCTGATCGCCCCTATACCTATTATATATAGTCGTCACACCTCTTGTACACGCATATGGAATCCCCCGCACCTAAAATCAACTTCTATCGCGAACGCACCTTCGGCGAAAAGCTGAACACCACGTTCGACTACCTGCGTCATAGCTGGCGCCCCCTGCTCCGTTACTCGCTTTACTTCATCCTGCCGCTCTGTCTCGTTCAGGCCTTCTTCCTGAATCAGCTCATGAGCAACACCTTCATCGATTTTCCCGTGGCTGGCGAATCGAGCTTCAGCAACGTAATCAGCCGGGTGCTTGCGCATGCGGTGGGGGTTTACTGCTGTTACATCGCTGGCTACATCCTCCTCTCGGCCCTGCTTTACAGTCTGATGCAGACTTACGAGCGACGCGAAGGCGGGCTCCGCGGTGTCACGTTCGATGAGTTGCGTGCCCCCTTGGGTCGCCTCGTCGGGCGATCGGTGCGTGTGCTGCTCTTCGGCCTGCTTCTCTCCCTCCTCGTCGGCGCCTTCATCGGCCTTCCCGCGCTCTTGGGCTCCCTGTGGACACTACTTGCAACCATTCCCGTCACCTTGTTGCTCGTCCTCCTCTTTATCTCGCCGCTGTGGCTCTTCGCTCCGCTCTATCTCTTGGGAGACCGCCCCTTCTTCGCCTCCTTCCGACAGGCTTTTTCGTTGGGGCATGCCCGCCCTGGTTTGAGATCTTCGGACTGATGCTTGTCTTCGGTCTCATCGGTAGCATCGTCAATATGGTGACCTACCTGCCGTGGTACCTCTTCACCTTCATCGGCCAACTCTTTTCCTACACCGAAGGCAATGGCATGGCGGACACCCTCTGGTTTCAGCTCACGAGCTACATCCTCGGCATCATCCAATCCTACGGTTACTACCTCTCGCAGGTCATAGCCATGACCGGCATAGCCTTCGAGTACTTCCATCTCCGCGAGAAGCACGAGGGCGTCAGCGCCGCCACCGACATTGCCTCCTTTTCTAAGCTCTGACCACTGATGACCGACTCTATCGACACCCTTACCTACGATCTCGACAAGATCACCCGCTACCAAGCCGATCCGCGCTACGACTACAACAGCCAGTTGCAGCCCATCGACACCTCGTGGTGGGAGGCCCTGGTCAATCGACTCGCGCGCCTGCTGCAACGTCTCTTTCACGGCCTCGACGCGGAGCGTGCCAGCGGCATTGTGACTTGGTCGCTCATTGCGTTCTTCGTCCTTGCCCTGATCGTCGTCATCTGGTTTATCTGGAAGAAGAGGCCCGGCCTCTTTCTGCGCAATAAAAAGCTGGGCGTGGATTACGAAGAGGTCACGGAAGAAGAGCTTTACGGCACCGACTTCGATCGTGCCCTCTCCGACGCCCTCGCCCGAGGCGATCATCAGGCCGCTGTCCGCCTCATTTACTTGCAAACGCTCCGCCAGATAGCTGACCTCGAGTGGGTCAGCTTTCAGATCTTCAAGACGCCCACCGAATACGTCTACGAGCTGAAGCCCGAGTCGCTTCGCCCCCCTTCCGCGACCTGACGAACATCTTCCTGCACGTCCGCTATGGCAACTACCGCGCGACACCCGAACTCTGCCATCAGATGCACGACCTGCAACAACAAATACTGAAAGGAGCTTGACGAATGAAACGCAGTCGCATTGTCTTTTTCGTGCTCATAGCCGTCTTCTTCGTTGCGGTCTTCTTGGTGCAGTACAACACACCGCGCCCTTTCATTTGGAAGCCCACCTATCTCCACGACGACCGCCAACCGTTCGGCTGCTACGTCTTTGACGACGTACTCTCCAGCTCCTTCGACGACTATCGGGTCGAGCAGAAGTCCCTCTACAAAGTGCGCATGGAATACCCCGACACCGGCATCCTGCCCCGATCCGAACGGCGCACCTACCTCCTTATCCAAGACGTCTACTCCCCGCCAGACTCGGGGCCCCTCGACATTCGCAGCCTGCTCCGACAGGGTCACAACGTTGTGATCTGCGCCTCCGACTTCTCTGAGGAGATGATGGAGACCTTTGGCTTCTCTGTCGAGTATAACGAGCGGGACCTAATCAACGTCTTCGATCAAGCCGTGCGACTCGACCCCGTCCGCGACACCATCTACTACGGCACTCGCATTGACGACGACTACCACCTCTATCGCGTCTTCCCGCAGCTCCATCCCGTCTACTTGAAGCTCCAAGAGTGCGAGCTGGATCGCAACATGGCCTTCTTGGCTAGGGATAACCACGACCAACCCCTCGCACTCATCATGTCCCTTTTCTCTAATGACGCTGAGGATGAGATGGACGCGGAGTCTGGCTGGGATTACGGTTCCCTCCTCATCGTCTCCACACCGCTGCTCTTCACCAACTACGGCATTTTGGACGGTGACAATGCCTCGTACATCTTCCGCCTCCTCTACTTCCCCGATAACTACCCGATCGTGCGGCTTGAGGAGAGCCATAGCGCCGCCAGCCCGAGCTTGCTGAAGGCCATCTTCGACAGTCCCGCGCTCAAGGCAGCCTTTTACAGCCTTCTTCTGCTCGTCCTCCTGCTGATGACGAACGCTGCGCAGCGCAAACAGCGCCCCATCCCCGTCGTCACACCCCCGGCCAACGAGATGCTCCGCTTTACGCGCCTCATCGGCAACCTTTTCTATCAGAAGCGCGACTATCAGGACTTGCTCCGCAAAAAGTATCTCTATTTCCGCACCGAACTCCGTCGGCGCTACGCCACCGATCCCGAAACTGAGCCCGATCCGAAAGCCGCAGCCGAAAGACTGGCTGCACGTACCGGGTTACCCTGTCGAAGAAGTGACGGCCGACTTCGTCCGTCTCAAGCATCTCCTTAGCGATGGCACACGCGTCTCCGAAGCTGACATGCGCCGCGCCATAGATGGCATCAATCACTGGAAACGTAAACTCAAATAGGTTGCCCGAAGGTGCGCCTACCCCTAACACCCCCACTAATCCTAACTACTCATCATCCCAATGGAACAAAGAACTGCATCCCTTGACCTGACCGATTTCACAGAGAAAATCAACCGCATACGTGCTGCCATTTCCGACGTCGTAGTCGGACAGGAGCGCGTGGCCGATCTCCTGCTTGCCGCCATCCTCGCTCGCGGACACATCCTCATCGAGGGAGTGCCCGGCGTAGCCAAAACGCTCACCGCCCGACTCCTCGCGGCACTGATAGACGCCGACTTCTCCCGTATCCAGTTCACCCCCGACCTTATGCCCTCGGACGTGCTCGGGACGTCGGTCTTCAACATGAAGACCAGTGAATTTGACTTCCACCGCGGTCCCATCTTTGCCGACATCGTTCTGGCCGACGAGATCAACCGTGCCCCGGCCAAGACGCAGGCCGCCCTCTTCGAGGTCATGGAGGAGCGACAGGCCACGATCGACGGAACCACCTATCCCATGAGTCCCATCTACACCATCCTCGCCACCCAGAACCCCGTCGAGCATGAAGGCACCTACAAGCTCCCCGAAGCCCAGCTCGACCGCTTCCTGATGAAGATCACCATGCAGTATCCCACCCTGGACGAGGAAGTCCGCATCCCGGAGCGCCACCACGCCAACCGTCGCCTGACCACCCCGGAGTCCGTCCAGCCCGTCATCACCAAGGACGAGCTGCTCCGACTCATCGACTACGTCGGACACGTCTATGTCGAGCCCGCCATACTGCGTTACATCGCCCTCATCGTCGCTCGCACCCGTACCGCCCGCACCGTCTACCTCGGCGCCTCCCCACGCGCCTCTGTCGCCATGATGCAGGTAGCCAAATCCTTAGCCTTGCTCCATGGCCGCGACTTTATCACCCCCGAAGACGTCAAGTCCGTAGCCATCCCCGTCCTTCAGCACCGCATCACCCTCACGGCCGAGGCTGAAATGGAGGGGCACAACCCGGTGAAGATCATCGGTCGACTGGTCGAGCAAGTTGAAGTCCCCAAATAAGCCCGCGTTATGTTTTTTTCACTCGGCGCTTCTTCGTCGTCCTCGCCGTCGTTTTTCATGCTCTACCTCGCGAGCTATGCCTTCCCCGTCTGTTACGAGGCTGCCCGGTGGTTGATCTGCATCCTCCTTTACCTAACAGCCATCGACGGCTCGTATTGGTTTGGATCTCGATTTCAGGGAAGGGCGTCTCAGAGTCTTTGTTCTTTTCGTCCTCTACAACCTTTCGCTTGGCCATCTGGTGTATCGCTTAGTCACATGGCCAATCACCATCGTGCTTATTATAGTGACCCTGATTGGGGGATTCTCTGTGGCCCTCTATAAAGCGATCCGAAACGATCACGGCGCGCCGTAACTGCTCAAACCGCTTCTCCAACGGCGATGAGAATGAGGTGCGTATCACGGTGAAGAACCACGATCTCTTCCCCGTTCACGTAGACATCATCGACGAGTTGCCCGACATCTTCCAGCGCCGCGATGTCCGCTTCCCCGTGGATCTGAAACGCGGTGAAAAAAACGGGAAATCGTCTACCGACTACGCCCCGTCCGCCGCGGCGTCTACAATTTCGGCCGCATCCGACTCTTTATCACCTCTCCTCTTGGTCTCGTGACAACTCGCGTCACCGACGGCCAGCCGCAAGAGGTAAAGGTCTACCCGTCCCTACCTCATGCTCAACCAGTACGAGCTGCTCGCTGCCCATCACAACCTCACCGAGCTTGGAATCAAGCGTGTCCGTCGCCCGGGGCACCACACCGAGTTCGAGCACATCAAAGAGTACGTCCGCGGCGACGACTATCGCACCATCAATTGGAAAGCCAGTGCCCGCCGCCACCAAATCATGGTCAACACCTACCAAGACGAGCGCTCCCAGCAGGTTTACAGCGTCATTGACAAGGGTCGCATCATGCAATCGGCCTTCCGCGGCATGACGCTTCTCGATTACGCCATCAACGCCAGCCTCGTCCTCTCCTACGTAGCCCTTCGCCGCGAGGATAAGGTCGGCCTGGCCACCTTTTCCAACCATTTCGAGACCTTCCTGCCCGCCTCCCAACAGGCCGGGCAAATGCAGCAGCTCCTCGAAAGCCTTTACCGACAGGCCACCGACTTCGGCGAGAGTGATTATAGCGCGCTCTCGGTCCATCTCAACAAGCACATCACCAAGCGCAGCCTGCTCATCCTCTATACCAACTTCGACAGCGTTGTCGGCATGGAGCGCCAGCTCGAGGCGCTCAAATTCCTGTCCAACAGGCACGTCGTCCTCGCCGTTTTTTTCGAAAAACGCCTCCCTAACGACCTTTGCCGAGCGTAAGCCGCGCCATCTCTCGGACTATTTTTGACCAAACCCTCGCCGATAAATTCATTGCCGAGAAGCAACACGTGGTCAACCTGCTCCAGCGCCACGGCATCTACGCCCTTTTGACCGCCCCCGAACGTCTATCCGTCGATGTAATCAACCGTTACCTCGAAATGAAGGCCCGACATGTGATCTAAAAAAACGAACGACTAAAATCGAACAACCTCAAACGCCCTTCCGGGGATGACTATTCATGCTATCCCCGGCCATTTTTTTCCCTTCATCGGATAAAAACGAACCAAACCCCCGTCCATTTTTTTCCGTCCATTTGGCCATTTGCATGACCATTTTGTGGGGCGTATGCAATACGCCCCTACACGGACAATAAAAAAATCTTGTCCATTTTTTTCCGTTCGTACGACCATTTGCATGAGTCGTTTGTGGGGCGTATGCAATACGCCCCTACACGGGCACCCGAAAAAAATGGCGATTCTTTTTATTCCCCGAATAAAAAAATATACCTCAAACTGGCCGGGTTTTTCCATTCCCCGACCGAAATTGGATCTCAAATCCATCGAGTTTTTCCAATCCCGGACCGAAAACGAATCTCAAATCCGCCGGGTTTTTCCAATCCCCGACCGAAAGAGATGGCTGTACCCGGCGCATAAGGCATGTTCCCGATGTGAAAGAATGCAATATGCGTCGCAGATACAAACCTTTCACACTGAAAGAAGCGTTTCTGCATTGCATGTTATGGTCTATTGATCAGAAAGAAGCGAGTATTCATTGCAAATGGTATCTTTATGGATTAAAAGAAGTCTATTTGCGCCACATATAGGATCCTAATGGATCGGGAGGATGTTATCTGCGTTGCAAAAAGGTCTTCTTTTAGACTTAGAAGATAGGATCTGCAATGCAAGTGGCATTCGTTCCGTGCGATAGAAATGAATCTGCGCTGCATATGCTGCTCTTTTGCAGTGGGAGGTATCAATCTGCTACGCATATAGCGTTCTTTTATACTGGGAATATGCCTTATGCGCCAAGGTTGAGGATGTTTTTCGGTCGGGGATTAGAAAACCCGGCGGATTTGAGGTTCGTTTTCGGTCGGGGAATGGAAAAACCGGGTGGGGATAAGGCTGCGTTTTATTCAGGGAATGGATTTTTGGGTGGGGATTAGATTCATTCGGCCTCTGGCGTGGCCGTCTATGGGGCGTATGCTGTTGCGCCCCTACACGGGCGACCTAAAAAATGGCGATTTTTCTATCCGTTCGACCACCGGCGTGGCCGCTTGTGGGGCGTATGCTGTTGCGCCCTACACGGGTACCCGAAAAAAATGGCGATTTTTTTCTATCTATTCAACCACCGGCGTGGCCGTCTGTGGGGCGTATGCAATACGCCCCTACACGGGTACCCGAAAAAAATGGCGTTTTTTTCTATCCGTTCGACCACCGGCGTGGCCGTTTGTGAGGCGTATGCAATACGCCCCTACACGGGTACCCGAAAAAAATGGCGTTTTTTCTATCCGTTCGACCACCGGCGTGGCCGCTTGTGGGGCGTATGCAATACGCCCCTACACGGGCGACCTAAAAAATGGCGATTTTTTTCTATCCGTTCGACCACCGGCGTGGCCGTTTGTAGGGCGTATGCAATACGCCCCTACACGGGCGACCTAAAAAAATGGCGATTTTTTTCTATCCATTCGACCACTGCCGTGGCCGTTTGTGGGGCGTATTCAATACGCCCCCTACCCTGACGGACGAAATTCTATTCATTTTTTTCGCCCATTCGGCCTCTGGCGTGGCCGTCTGTGGGGCGTATTCAATACGCCCCTACCCTGACGGACGAAATTCTATCCATTTTTTTGCCCATTCGGCCTCTGGCGTGGCCGTCTGGGGGCGTATGCTGTTGCGCCCCTACACGGACAGACGAAAACCGGGCTGGTTTTTTTGGTTCGTATTTCGAGGGGGCGGAAAAGGGGCGGGGCGTGGTTTGTGCGAAAAAGTGGAGTAGGCGCGCTTCCATAATTATACGGCGACTGTTACCTTTGCGGGCGCGTCGCAGGATGGGACCAATCATCGCTCCTGCTCACGCATTCATAATCCCTAACTATGTAGCATAAGATGATGAACAAACTGATGCTGATTCAGAAAGACCCTTGGCTGGAACCCTATGCCGAAGCCATCGAAGGGCGACATAATGATGTGATTAAGAAGGAACAAGACTTGACGCAGAATGGACGGCTTAGCCTCTCTGACTTTGCATCAGGGATACCTCTATTTCGGCCTTCAGCGGATGGCCGACGGAGGGTGGGTGTTCCGGGAATGGGCTCCGAATGCCACCGCGATATACCTCGTGGGCGACTTTAACGGTTGGGAAAAACGCGAGGATTACCGTCTGCGGCGCTTGGAAGGTGCGGCGGGCAACTGGGAAATCGTGCTGCCTGCGGACGCGCTTCACCACGGCGACCTGTATAAGCTCCGCATGGAGTGGGAGGGAGGCGCTGGCGAACGCATTCCGGCTTGGTGTCGGCGTGTGGTGCAAGACGAGACGACGAAGATCTTTTTCGGCTCAGGTTTGGGATCCGGCGGAGAAATACAAGTTCCGCGTCAACGATTTTTCGGCCTGACACTTCGCCGCTGCTCATCTACGAGTGCCATATTGGCATGGCCACGGAGGAAGAGAAGACCGGAACCTACGAGGAATTTCGTCTCAACGTGCTGCCGCGCGTGGCCCGCGACGGGTATAACGCCATCCAGATCATGGCTATCCAAGAGCACCCGTATTACGGCTCCTTTGGCTATCATGTGAGCAGTTTCTTCGCGGCCTCGTCTCGCTTTGGCACCCCGGAAGAGCTGAAACGGCTGATCGACGATGCGCATGCGCTCGGCTTAGCCGTGATTATGGACATTGTGCATAGCCACGCGGTCAAGAATGAGGCGGAAGGCTTGGGACGCTTTGACGGATCGTACCACCAATATTTTCACACCGGAGAACGGCGTGAGCACCGCGCTTGGGATTCGCTTTGCTTCGATTACGGGCGTAACGAGGTGCTTCATTTTCTGCTTTCTAACTGCAAATTCTGGCTCGATGAGTATCGTTTCGACGGATTCCGCTTCGATGGCGTTACCTCCATGCTTTACTATAGCCACGGCCTCGGGGAAGCCTTTAGCAACTACGGCGACTATTACAACGGCCATCAGGACGGCGATGCGATCGTCTACCTGACCCTCGCCAACAGGCTGATTCACGAGGTCAACCCGCACGCGGTGACGATCGCCGAGGAGGTGAGCGGTATGCCGGGCTTGGCTGCCCGATTCGAGGACGGGGGCTACGATTTCGACTACCGAATGGCCATGAATATCCCCGATTTTTTTGGATCAAAAACACTCAAGGAGAAGAAGGACGAGGACTGGCATCCGTCGGCCATTTGGTGGGAGACCACGAATCGGCGCGCGGATGAGAAGACGATCAGCTATGCGGAGAGCCACGACCGGGCGCTTGTGGGTGACAAGACGATTATCTTCTGGCTCATCGACGCGGATATGTATTGGCACATGCAGACGAACGACAGAAACCTCACCGTAGAGCGTGGCCTGGCCCTTCATAAGATGATCCGCCTCGTGACGGCGACCACCATGAACGGTGGTTATCTGAACTTTATGGGCAACGAGTTTGGCCATCCGGAGTGGATAGACTTTCCGCGCGAGGGCAACGGTTGGTCATACAAATACGCCCGCAGACAGTGGGGGCTTGTGGATAATCCGGACTTGAAGTATCATTTTTCTCGGCGATTTTTGACCATGCCATGTTGGCACTGATCCACAGCGTGCCCGCGTTTCAGGCGCTCCCGCTGCAAAAGGTGTGGGACAACGACGGGGATCAGGTGCTGGCTTACATGCGCGGCGATTTTGTGTTCGCGTTTAACTTCAGCCCAACGCATTCCTTCACCGACTACGGTCTGCTTACGCCCGAAGGAAGCTATCGGGTGGTGCTCAACACCGACGATCCGCTCTACGGAGGCAATGGGCTCACGGACGACAGCGTAGAACACTTCACCCAACCCGATCCGCTTTACGCCCCCGACGGGAAAGGCTGGCTCAAGCTCTACCTGCCCGCCCGCACGGCCATGGTTTTTACAGAGAGTGACAAGTGGTAAGTCGCAGGTGAAGCGTGGCGCGAAGCAATGAATATCCATGTGGGCAGGCCCGTCAAGGTCTGCCCCTACTTAAAGCCAAATAGATGAAAACGGCCTTGCTTATCCGGTGGCTCTTCATGGCGGGGGCCGTCCTCGTCGGGTTGATCGCCCTCATATCTTGCGAGCATGATGAACTGTGGCAGGCTAAAAAGGGGCTCAAAGCGAGCCGTCGACACTGGGAGCAGATGAAGCGTGCGAAGGGCGATTCGTACATCTATCGCACCCGTTTTTGCTTCGTTTGCCCCTCGCGGGAGTAACACTGAAATCCGTGTGGAAAAGGGGCGCGTCACATCGCGCAGCTTTTACGTGATTGACTTTATAAAGAAGGACACCACCCACATCTACACCGAGTCGGTCGCCGATTTAGGCACGCATAAGGAAGGCGATCCCCCATTAACAATCGATGAGCTGTATGACCGATGCGCTCGCGACTTCCTTTCGGTCGATCCCAAACAAAACGACATATTCTTCGAAACCGACGAGACGGGTGTTCTAAGCACCTGTGGCTACATGCCCAAGGGCTACGTAGATGGCCGTCTCATAGGTATCCACATCGCGTGGATACGTTGGGAGAAATAGCTTTTTAAGGAGCTCTTAATTCATTACTCATCACTCGTCACTATGTACCTATTCCACCCTATCCTGAAAGAAGTGCTTTGGGGCGGCGCGGCCATCTGTCCTTTTAAGTCCCTGCCCCCCGATCCGCGTAAGATCGGCGAGAGCTGGGAAGTGTCTGACGTAGACGGTCGGCCGTCGGTCGTAGCCGATGGGCCGGAGGAGGGCGTCACGCTCGGCGAATTGGTTCGTCGACACGGCGCCGATCTCGTCGGAGGCCGCGTTTTGGAACGTTTTGGGTCGCGCTTCCCACTTCTGGTCAAGTTTATTGATGCCCGAGACGACCTCTCCGTACAAGTGCATCCGGATGACAATCTGGCACATGCGCGTCATGGTGCCCTCGGCAAGACGGAGATGTGGTACGTCGTCCAAGCCGCCCCCGGCGCCGCGCTTTACAGTGGTTTTTCGCGTCCGATCGACGCCGACGAGTTCCGCCGTCGTGTGGAAGAGCGGACGATCATGGAAGTGCTCAAGCGTTACGAGGTCCGTCCGGGCGACGTCTTCTTCCCTGCCCCCGGGTCGCGTGCACGCCATCGGCGCGGGGTGCTTCGTGGCCGAGATTCAGCAAACGAGCGATGTGACGTATCGCATCTACGACTATGATCGGGTGGGCGCCGACGGTCGGAAGCGCGAACTGCATGTGGCTGAGGCACTCGAAGCGATCGATTACACCTTTTACGCCGATCATCGCCAGCCCTACACGCCCCGCTACGACGCCGTCGTCAAGCTCATCCACTGCCCCTACTTCACGACCCACCTACTCGACCTCACGACGCTACCCATGACGCGCGACTTCGCTCGCCTCGACTCGTTCGTCATCTACCTCTGCATGGCGGGTGGCGTTCGCCTCACGGACGACCTTGGCCATGTGCGGACGATCCGCCGCGGCCAGACGGTTCTCCTTCCCGCCACGACTCGGCAGGTCACACTCACCCCCGACAGCGATGGCGCCAAGCTGTTGGAGACGTTTATCGCGTAAAAAGAGGGCAGCGTGTCGAAAGTTCAACTGAAAAAAAGTGCTTCAAATCGATGCCTAAAGAGGAGCTGATCGAAGTCATCCTCGGGTTATACGATGCCCGAAAGGAAGCGAAGGAATATTTGGAGTATTTTTCTTCATGCCGATAGCCAAGGCGAGATCGAGAAGCGTAAGAAATGGCTTCACAAGGAGTTTTTTTCCTCGCGGAGAGGGCCATATGCCCGGTGACTATTCGGTCGTAAAGTGTAAGAAGATCTTTTTCCGACTTTGAGAAAATGAAGGCTGATCCGGTCGACGTAGCGGATTTGATGCTGTTTTACGTGGAGATAGGGATGCCGATTCACGTTAGCCTATGGCGACATAGACGAGCCCTTCTACGCCTCCTTTGCACGCTATTTCGACAAGACAATGAAGTATATCCGCGCCAATAATCTGATGAGTGTCTATCGGAATCGCGCAAAAAGATCGTCGATTCAGTCTACGACGATGTCGGTTGGGGATTCCCCGACGAGTTGCTCGATAGTTATAACAAATACGTGACGAAATAGGCCGTGAGCGCCTATCCAAAATAGAAAAAGGAGAGGGGAATGGGCCGCCATTTCCTTCTCCTTTTTCTGCTTACGGTATCCCGAGCGCTTTTTGGGCTTCGTACGTATTCAGCGTATCCGATTCCCATCGAGAGAGCGCTTTACCGCAACTTCATTTTCGGCAAATGCCAGTGGAATTTGATCGCTAAAATGCGGATGATGAGCACCGTGGCAGCGGCGGAAAGCTCGCACACCTCGTGATTGAAATGGAGGTAGTAGCAGGCGGCGAAAACCGTTCCGCCCATCACGCAAGCCAAGGCGTAGATCTCCTTACGGAAGACGAGCGGCGTTTCATTGATGAAATTGTCACGCATCACACCGCCCACAATGCCCGTAATGGTGCCCATCGTGATCGCTACCCAAAAGGGATACTTGAGATCGAGCGTTTTTTTCGATGCCAATCACCACGAAAAGCGCCAATCCGATGGCGTCGAAGATGAAAAAGGGCAGGTCAAGCCGAACAAGCTGGCGATTGAAGATGAAAACGACAATCATACCGAGGAGTGTGCACCAGAGGTAGGCCGGACTGAGCATCCAGAAGGGTGTCACGTCGAGGAGCAGATCGCGCACCGTTCCGCCACCGATGGCCGTGACGAATCCGACGACGAAAGCCCCGAACCAATCGAAACCTTTGGCGGCAGCGAGGCGGATACCGCTGATGGCAAAGACAATCGTGCCAATGTATTCGATCGCTTCGCGGAGGGTAAGAGGAAGAGAATCCATGCGTTTGCTTGGATTAGGGTTGGGGATGTGGTAACTCGTTGGCGGAGGCGTTCGTAGCGTCCGCGTCATCGTCGAAAGCGAACACGGCGGCGGGCAGTGGGTACGTCTGCGACTCTTTCACGCCGAGGGCCTTCAGCTCGTTGGCTTTCTGCACGATGCTCTGCTTGCCGCTGTAGGCCTTGTTGTAAGCGCTATCGTAATCCTTGGAGAGTGCGCGGATGCTTTCGCCCACCCGATCGAAACGCTTGACAAAATCACCTACGCGTTTGAGCAGCTCTTCGGCCATTTGGAAGATGTGCTTTTGGTTTTCGGTCTGCGTATGCTGGCGCCAGGCAATACTGATCATGCGGAGAATGGCGTAGAGGTTTTTGCGTGCCGGTGATGAACACCTTCTGCTCGAAGGCCGACTGCCAGAGCTTGGGATCGTTCGTGAGGGCCAGTTGCAGGGCTGCATCGTTGGGGACGAACATGATGACGAACTCCACAGCGCGGCGTGGGGCCGTGATGTAGCGGCTGTAGTCCTTCCGAGCCAGTTCCGTGACGTGCGAGCGGACGCTCTGCAGGTGACGCTCCAAATGACGACGGCGGGTGAAGTCGTCCGTGGCGGCGACATAGTCGGAGTAGGCCTTGATGGAGACCTTGGCGTCGATCACCACATCTTCGTTGTCGGGGTAATGCAGGATGACGTCTGGGCGCATGCGTTGGCCGGTCTCATCGTGCACCACGGCCTGTCCGCGATCGTCGGTCAGCGTGTCCTGCACATCGTAGTTCAGTCCGCGCACGAAGCCTTGGGCGTCAAGCAGCTCGCTGAGCACCAACTCGCCCCAGTCGCCGACCTGCTTGTTGTCGCCACGTAGGGCGTTCGTTAGGTTGGTGGCCGTGCGATCCATGCGCTCCGTCTGGGCGACCATCTGGCGGAGCTGTTCGGCCAGTGAGGCCGTGTTGCGCGTTGTGGCATCGTTCGTTTGCTCGATGGCTGTGCGCAGCTGCGTCAGGTTTTTCGCGGAGGGGCAGGGTGAAGCGCTCCATGTGCTCCGTATTCTCGCTCTTGAGGCGCTCGGAAGTGCGGTCGAGCACTTGTCGTGCGACGCTTTGGAACTGCTCCTTGAGTGTGGCCATCTGTTCGTCGAAACGTTGCTGATGGTGTGCGGCGTCGGCTTTCGCTTGCTGCCTGAGGGCGTCCATCGACGCCATGAGTGCAGCGCGCTCAGCCTGCAACGTCGCATGCTCGCGTGCCAACCGATCACGTTCCTGCTTCAGCTCGGCTGCGTCAGACTCGGCACGTTGCCGGAGCAGAGATTCACGCGCTGCCGCTTGTTCGGCCAGTAGCCGCGCTTGCTCAGCCGTCTGTAGCTGGCGCTGCAGCTCCCTGCCGCGCAGACTGTTCCAGCTGCGAAAGCTCTTGGCGCACCGTCTGCTCAGCCTGCAAGACCTCATTACGACTGCGCGCTTGCAAATAGAACCGGGGCCGCGGTGAAGCCCACCGCCAGGCCAATCAATAAATAGAGGAAGGTCATAGAAGAAATGAAAAACGAAAAAGGGAAAAAGGGAAAAAAATGAGATGAATCAGCCGGTAGGGTAGGGGCGTATTGCATACGCCCCACATGTACCGGCCACTGGATTATTCGCCCCTATTGGGGCGTTAAGTAGGGCGTATGCAATACGCCCCTACCCTTGCCGGCCGGAGGAGACGATCATCTCTAATGACCGATTGGAGATAATCATTGATCATTAGGATGATGTCGCACGATCCGCCGAACGAGCATCGACGGGTAACCATACACAAGCGCCAGCAGGGCTGAGTGCCGTGTTGAGCAGACTAATGCGGAGGAAGTCGCGGCCCGGTCGGAAGTGCGTCACCCGACCGCCCGGGGGCATAGTTGACGGTCACGGGGATGGCTACGATGGGCAGCCCGCGCCACGCACAACGCACGGCCAACTCTAACTCGGCCTCGTAGCGCGACGTCAGCGGACGCATGCCACGCATGGCCGATAGCGGATAGAGACGGAACCCGTTCTGTGTGTCACGCAGGCGACGGACCGTCTGCACGGCAAACCAGAAGTTTGACAGCCGGTTGGCGAACGTGTTGCCCTGCGGCATCTCGCCCTCCACCGTCCGACGACCCATCAGCAGCGCGTTCGGGTGCACGGCCGTGGCTTCAACGAAGCGTGGCAGATCGGCTACGCTGTGTTGCCCATCGGCATCCATCGTGATCACTCGATCGAAACCCATCGCCTCCGCCCGATCGAAGCCGCGCGACAGGGCGTACCCCTTGCCGCGATTCTTCGTGTAAGCCACCACCTCCACGCCCCGCTTGGCATAGCCTCGCAGTACGTCGGCCGTGCCATCCGTCGAGCCGTCGTTGACGACGATCACGCGAGCACCCGTGCGTAGCACCTCGTCGATCACACCGCCGACGGTGCGCACGTTATTATAGGTAGGAACAATAACACAGAAGGGCTGCGTCATCCCTCCACCTCCTCGAGCAGCAGGCTGATCTTGGCGAAAAAGTGTACCGACGGCGTCGGTCACGACGCACGACACGGCTACTCCGCCCTCGTCTGGTCGGGAGATGGCGAGCGGGAGGGTCACCTCGGTGGCCTGCCGCGGGTCGATGACGTGGAGGAACTTGGCGTTGCGAACGGTGCGCAGGAAGAGCGGCCGACCGATGGACCGCTCCGCAAGCTCCTTCAGCGTTTGAATGATGCACACGCCGGGCGTCACGGGGCTTCCGGGAAAGTGCGCGGCATAGATCGCGTGACCGGCGTCGGGCGCCAGCACATAGGTGCATCCTGCGGGCGTCTCCTCGCGGCTGCGGATTGTGAATAGGGAATCAATCAACATACGATAGGGGGTAGTCAAAGGGTAGTTATGCGGCCTGCGGTCGCGGTAGTTACGAGGGCTGCGCCCCGGGTAGTCCGAGGGAAGTCAAGGGGTAGTTACAGGGTAGTCAGAGGGTAGCCGCCCCGTTATTCATCGCTGCCGTCGTCCGTCTCGGCCATTCGGCGCAGCTCATAGACGATGTTGCGGCGGGTATTGACGAGCGTCACGGTGCTGTCGTGCGGCGTCGCGGTCATGCGCCACCGGCCTGAGACGGCTACGATCGTGTCGCCCCGCTCGCTGCGCTCCACCCGACGGGCGAACGTGGCTTCGGCATTGTCGACCTCGAACAGGAAGTGCAGGTCGGCCGCGACGGTTCGTCGGATGTACCACCTGTCCATCATCGGAAAGACGTTAAGCAACGTGCCCCGCCGCGCCGTGGTGACGAAGTCGAACGCTTTGCTCCCGAACTCGTTCACGAGCGAGCCGTGCCATTCGTCGCCTACGCGTTTCGCGACGCAGATGCCCGTCAGGTCGTTGCCCGCCGCCCGGAGGCGCACGCGATACGTGTTCTTCGCCTCTGCCGATCGCATGGCCGGCGTCCATACGCGCGCCGTCGACGCTTCACGCTGCTGGACATTGCGCGTCGCAGCGCAGCCCGTCAGCAGCAGGCACAGCATAAAGAAGAGGGGCTTTGCAGAGCAGTGCAGATGCAAGGCGTCCGAGACCGAAGGCGAAGGGAGTGTGCTGAAGCACATGACCGAGCCTGAGTGTCGCAGGCAACGCAGCAGATGCGCTGCTCTGCAAAGCCCCTTAACTGTGAATAGCGCATCGTCCACATTGACATTAGCCTGCACATTCTTGAGCGTGATCGTCGTCCGGTCGCCGCTCTTCTCCTCGAGCTCCACGCGCCGCACGCGCCCGTCGGACTTGCCGACGTAGAGCCGCACGGAGGCGAAGAGGTCGCGCACCTCCTTCTTGCGCGGCGTGAGTGTGATCTGCCAATCGCTCTGCCCGACGGAGAAGGTGGACGAGAAGTCGGGCGAATCCACCAGACCTGCCCCGCTCACACCGCCGACCATCACGCGACTAATCTCGCTGAAGAGCTTGCTCGACTTCACCGGCACACGGTTCGATGCGCCGCCCTTGCCCGAGGTCATGTGCACCGTCGTGCCGTCGGTCGAGAAGACGTAGGCGTACGGCCGCGTGTATTCCCAGCGGATTTTGTTTGCCTTCTTATAATACATCCGTCCCTCGGATGTCACTTTGTCATTCATAAACGACAGCTGCTTGACCTGCGTAAAGTCGCACTTCATCGTGCGTACGCTGGCGGCCGTCTGCGTGATCTTAGCTACGATCTCCTTGCGTTGTGCCTCGCTTGCCGCGCGGTATCCGCCCGTCTGTGCCGACGCCGTCGCCAGCACGCACACCGCCAACATGGCAGTTATCACTGCTTTCTTCATCCTTTTTCATCTTGTTTATACCTAAAATATCGGGGCGCGAAGATAAGTGCCCGGTCAAATTAAGTCGGCTGGGGCAGCTTGGGCTGCCGGCGAAGTAGGCCCGGCACCCAGCCAGCTTCCCAGCCCCGGCAGGGGCCGTCAGGGACGCCAGCCCAGTTTGCCGGGTACGGGCTAGATGTCTGGCCTGCTTCCGACCCCTCGGAAATCTTCAGCGGCGTGTTTTTGACCCTTCCGAGGCCTCGGAAACGTTCAGCGGCGCGTTTTGATGCTTTCCGAGGCCTCGGAAACGTTCAGCGACGCGTTTTTGATGCTTTCCGAGGCCTCGGAAACCTTCAGCGGCGCGTTTTTGATGCTTTCCGATCCCTCGGAAACCTTCAGCGGCGCGTTTTGGTACTTTCCGAGCCCTCGGGGCGGCTTCGGCCGCCGGCGAAGTTAGCCTACACATTTGAGGTACCCGGCCAGCTTCCCCGCCCCGGCAAGAGGCCGCGCCACCGTCTGCCTGCAACCGCCCCTCGCGACGAGAGAGTTAATCACAGCAAAGCCCCCGAACCTTCTTTTGATGAAGATCCGGGGGCTTCTTTCTCAAACAGCTACCGCGGCCGCTTTAGAACTCGGCGCTCTTCGGCGTGCGGGGGAAGGGGATCACGTCGCGGATGTTGGCCATGCCCGTCACGAAGAGCAGCAGGCGCTCGAAGCCGAGGCCGAAGCCGGAGTGGGGGCAGGCGCCGAAGCGACGCGTGTCGAGGTACCACCACATGTCCTTCATGGGGATATGCAGCTCCTCGATGCGGGTTTGCAGTCGGTCGAAGTCGGCCTCACGCTCCGATCCGCCGATGATCTCGCCGATCTTCGGGAAGAGTACGTCCATGGCGCGCACCGTGCGTCCGTCGTCGTTCTGCTTCATGTAGAAGGCCTTGATCTCCTTCGGGTAATCGGTCAGAATGACAGGCCGCTTGAAGTGCTGCTCCACCAAGAAGCGCTCATGCTCCGCAGCCAGATCGGCGCCCCAATAGACGGGGAATTCGAACCGAGTGCCACCAGCCACGGCCTCTTCCAAGATGCGGATGCCCTCGCCGTAAGCCAGTCGCACGAAGGGCGCCCGGAGGATACCCTCGAGGCGGGCGATCAGCTCCTTGTCGAACATGTCGTTGAGGAAGTGGAGGTCGTCAGCGCAGTGGTCGAGCGCCCACCGGACGCAGTATTTGATGAACTCCTCGGCCAGATCCATGTTGTCTTCGATCTCGTAGAAAGCCATCTCCGGTTCGATCATCCAGAACTCGGCCAGGTGGCGCGGCGTGTTGGAGTTTTTCGGCGCGGAAGGTGGGCCCGAAGGTGTAGATCTCGCCGATACCCATCGCGCCCAGCTCGCCCTCCAGCTGTCCGGAGACAGTCAGGCTGCTGCGGCGTCCGAAGAAGTCGGCGTCGTAGTCCACACTGCCATCTTGTCGTCTCGGCGGGTTGGACACGTCGAGCGTGGTGACTTGAAACATCTGCCCGGCACCCTCGGCGTCGGAGGCGGTGATGATCGGCGTGTGGAGGTAGAAGAATCCCTTCTGGTGAAAGAAGGTGTGGATAGCCATCGCCATGTGGTGGCGGATGCGGAGGACGGCGCCGAAGGTGTTCGTGCGCGGCCTCAGGTGGGCGATCTCGCGGAGGAACTCCATCGAGTGCCCCTTCTTCTGCAACGGATAGGGTGGTGGGATCGGCCGGCCCGAGCACCTCGATGCTTGCGGCCTGAACCTCTACCGTCTGCCCCTTGCCCTGCGAGCGGACGAGCCGTCCCTTGACACGCAGACAGGCACCGGTGGTCACGTTGCGGAGCGCCTCCTCACCGATCCCGTCGATGTCGGCCACCACTTGCAGGTTGTGGATCGTGGAGCCGTCGTTGAGGGCGATGAAGGCCACCTGCTTGCTGCCGCGGCGTGTACGTACCCAGCCGCAGACGACGACGTCGGTGTCGTACGCCTCACTGGCAAGTATTTCTTTGATTTTCGTTCGTTTCATCGTGTGTTACGTTGTGATGATGGTTTTTACACGTTCACTCGAAGGCGCCCATGCGCAGCATGTTTACCTCCTGTTCGTTCAGGTAGCGCCACTTTCCGCGGCCGAGGTTCTTCTTCGTCAGGCCGGCGAAATAGACGCGGTCGAGCTTCGTGACGTGGTATCCGAGCGCCTCGAACATGCGGCGGACGATGCGGTTGCGGCCCGAGTGGATCTCGATGCCCACCTGCTTGTGGTCCTCCTCGCTGGCGTAGCTGATGGCGTCGGCGTGGATCTCGCCGTCGTCCAGCACCAGACCGCTGGCCAGCTTCTCCATGTCTTCCACAGCGACCTCTTTGTCGAGCCACACGTGGTAGATCTTCTTCTTCTTGAACGACGGATGGGTGAGCTTCGAGGCCAGATTGCCGTCGTTCGTGAGCAGTAGCACGCCCGTGGTGTTGCGGTCGAGTCGGCCGATGGGGTAGATGCGTTCCGGACAGGCGTTCTTGACGAGGTCCATCACCGTGCGTCGGTTCTGCGGATCGTCGACGGTGGTCATGCAGTTCTTCGGCTTGTTCAGTAGGATGTAGATCTTGCTTTCGATGTGCACGGGCTGGTCGCGGAAGAGCACCTCGTCTTGCCGTGTGATCTTCGTGCCGAGCGTGGTGACTACTTCGCCGTTCACCCTGCACGACACCCGCTTGGATGAACGTGTCGGCCTCACGACGCGAGCAGACGCCCGAGTTGGCCAAGAAGCGGTTCAGACGGATCGGCTCGTTCGGGTCGCTCAGCTGCTCCTCATACTTAACCTGCTCCGGGATGAAGGGTGTAGCGGGCTTTTTTTCGGCTTCTTCTTTTTCATCATCACCTTCTTCTTCGGTGGGAACGGTCCCCGGGTCTCGATTCACCCTCGCCATACGCCTGACGCGGGTCATGGGGGCGATTCGGTCGCTCGCCATAGCCTTCGCGTGGGGTAAAACGACGGCGCTCCGGACGTTCGCCACCCTGCGGATAGGACGCGTAATGCCTGCGACGATCCGAGTCGGCACTTTGCGGCACATAGGGCTTGCGCTCCACGCCTTCCGTCGGCTGCTCGTAAGCGTAGGGACGGTTGTCCGGCGCAGAGTAGGAGGTGTGCAGATACTCGTCTTTTTCGTAGGCCGGGCCATACGATCCGTAGGCGATGCGATTATAGCCTGCCGGCCGACTGTCCTTGATGCGCGGACGGCGCTTCGTGGTCGAGGGGGGAAGGGGCGGCGTCGGCCTGCCCTTGCTGTCTAATTTGTAGCCGCCGCCTTCGCGTGTGGCACGATAGGCAGGGCGTTGCCGCTCCGGTTTGTTCTGCGGAGCCGGCTCCTTGCTGATCTCTTGGTTTTTCACTGGTCGGACGAGGCTCGCGTCCGTCGTTCTCTTCTATTTCCATGCTTAAAAAGAAAATAAATGGGGGTTGATTAATTGGGGATTATAGTCGTCGCGACTATTAGTTCCGGGTTTTTAGAGGCCATTCAGCGGGGAACGATGCCCCCTCATACGCCGGTATAATTATGTGGGTTCACAGCCTTCAATTCGGCCTTCACCGCGTCGCTTAATTCCAGTGAGTCAATGAAGCGGTCGATCGATTCCTCCGTTACCGCTTCATTCTTGCGCGTTAGCGCCTTTAGTGCCTCGTAAGGCTGGGGATAACCTTCCCGCCTGAGGATGGTTTGTATGGCTTCGGCCACCACTTCGCGGTGGGCATCCAGCTCGTGATCGATGGCAGGACGGTTCAGCACCAGCTTCTCTAATCCTTTGTTCAGGCTGGCCAGTGCCACGGCAATATGCGCCAGCGGCACACCGATGTTGCGCGTTACGGTCGAGTCCGTCAAGTCGCGTTGCAGGCGAGAGATAGGCAGCTTCGTGCTCAGGTGTGTCAAGATGGCATCGGCCACCCCGAGGTTACCCTCCGCATTCTCGAAGTCGATCGGGTTCACCTTGTGTGGCATGGCCGACGATCCCACTTCGCCTGCTTTGATCTTCTGCTTGAAGTAATCCATCGAGATATACTGCCACATGTCACGACAGAGGTCGATCAGGATCGTATTCACCCGCCGCAGTCCGTCGAAGAGTGCAGCCAAGTTGTCATAGTTCGAAATCTGCGTTGTCCACGCTTCACGTACCAGCCCCAACCGTTCGCTGACGAAGCGGTCGGCAAAAGGCTCGCCAGTCCGTCTGCGGATAGGCCGCATGGTGTGCGTTGAAGTTGCCCGTTGCTCCGCCAAACTTCGCTGAAATGGGCACAGCCCGCAGCAGGGCCAGCTGCTGTTCCAGTCGGTAGGCAAACACCCGAATCTCCTTGCCTAACCGTGTCGGAGAGGCCGGTTGTCCGTGCGTTTTTAGCCGGCATGGCGATCTCCTCCCACGCCTCCGCATACCTATATAATACGGACATCACGGAGTCGAGAGCTGGATAATAGACCTCCTCTAAGGCTTCTTTGACCGAGAGCGGGAGGGCGGTGTTATTAATGTCCTGCGACGTCAGCCCGAAGTGCACAAACTCGCGGTGCGCCCCAAGGCCCGCCGCATCCATGCGCTCTTTGATGAAATACTCCACCGCCTTCACGTCGTGGTTCGTTGTCCGTTCGATCTCCTTAATGCGCTCAGCGTCCGCCATCGAAAAGTCGAGATAAACGCGCCGCAACGCCTCGTGTATCTCCGGGCGATTGGCCGCCTTGAGTTGCGGCAACACCTCGGTCAGCGCACAGAAGTATTCCGCCTCCACGCGTACACGATATCGGATCAATGCAAATTCAGAGAAATACGAGGCCAGCGCCTCTGTTTTGCCCCGGTAACGTCCGTCGACCGGAGAGATAGCCGTTAATGCTGAAAGAATCATCTACTGGTTTTATTAGGGGTGGCAAAAGTATGCCTTTTTTAATACCCTCCTCCGCTGGATAGGTCTAATCAGGCTGCATAAGGACGCCGAGGAGTAGGACTACGTGCGAGTTTTTGGGGGTGCTTTTGTTCCTACGGAGAGCTCACCTACGCGTGGTTTTTGATCTCCGTACCCCTACAGAAAGCCCACCCACACGTGGTTTTTGATCTCCGTACCCCTACAGAAAGCCCACCCACGCGTGGTTTTGATCTCCGTACCCCTACAGAAAGCCCACCCACGCGTGGTTTTGATCTCCGTACCCCTACAGAAAGCCCACCCACGCGTCTGTACCATCTGGGACAGCGCGCTGTAACGGCTAAAGTGCTTTTGGCCATCGTGTGACTTCCGTAGAAACTCTCTGCTGACATCGAAGCCACGTTGCTTTACGTTTACTTTTGCCAGCGAATCAAATCAGTAAAAGGTAGATGAATACAGTAATTTATGTGGCTATCGCTGTGGTTGCAGCGGTTGTGTGCGGCTATTTCTTGTACGCCAATTTCCGGATGAAGCGGGCACGTCGCAAGGAGCTGGAGGAGTTCAATTCGCGCTATTCGGGTAAGCCGCTGGGCGAAAATCATCAGCGGGCCATGGTCTATGGCGCTGTGTTGGCCCGATCGAGGGGCGAATCGGTGCTGTCGATGATTCCCAAGGAGCGCATTGAGACGTACCGAGAGGGGATGAAGAAAAGTCGGAACATCGTCGACGAACAGTCGGCTATAACGGCCTTGAATGCGCTTCTCCAGCTGCAGAACAGCATCAATTTCGACGAGTTTATCCGCACCCATGAGACGAATAAAGAGCTCAATCGCATCTACGCGCGGCTATCGCGAGAATTAGACCTTCCGGAGGAGGAGGTGAAGCAGGTGCGATCGACGTACGCGTGGGATATTAGCCGTGCGGTGAACGTGGCCAAGTGGTGCTTCTGGATTGGATATCTGACGGAATCGCAATTCTATGGCTGCTTAGACCGTTGCCATGAGATGGTGTCCCGCTTGGGCAAAGACTGGACGGAATACACCTGCTCCTTCTTGCTGGGGCGCTGCATTCAGGGATTTAAGCCCGAAGAAGTGCTGCCCGCGGCCAAAGAGTTGCTCGCCGCAATCCGAGACGGGGCGGAGGTGAAAACGGACGATCCGGATCTGACGGTTTACCGGGATATTGCCTTTAGTTGAGGCTACGTTGCCCGCTGATCCAGCGCAAGGAGCATCTCGTCGTAAGCGGGGATATGATCCATCGGGAGGTATGCGTCCATCGATTGATTTTGGCGGAAGCAGAAGTGCCGAAGCCCGTTACTGACGAGCAGGAAGGGCACAGCGAGCACCATATTATAGCGCGCGATTTGCTCAAACACACGCTGCGTGATGGCTACCGAGGGGGCCTTGTATTCCGCGATGGCCAGCGGGCGCAGCTGACGGTTGTAAACGACCGTGTCGCAACGTCGCGAGAGGGAGTTCAGCGTGATGGGCACCTCATTGGCCGTCAGTTCAGCGGGCACACCTTTCTCCGACAGGAGGAAATGCACGAAATGCTGGCGCACCCATTCTTCGGGCGTAAGCGCTACGTATTTGCGGCGCAGGGGATCTAAAACCGTTTGGCGCCCTCGATCGGAGCCGAAGCGCAGCGAACAGGGGGAGATGGAGTGGGGGGTAAAGGCTCATTGCGTGATCATAAAAAAATGTAGGACAAACATAAATGCATGACAGATGAAGACAAAACAAGAAATCGTAGAGAATTGGCTTCCTCGCTACACGGATAGGAAGCTGGAGGACTTTTCAGACCACATCTTGCTGACCAACTTCACGAAGTATGTGGAGCTGTTCGCGGAACATTTCGATGCGCCCATTCTGGGGCTGCGCAACTCGATGCCGAACGCGTCGGGGGAGGTATTACGATCATCAACTTTGGGATGGGCAGCTCGAACGCCGCCACCATCATGGATCTGCTTTCGGCCGTCATGCCCAAGGCGGTGCTTTTTCTTAGGCAAGTGCGGCGGACTGAAGCGGGCCAATTCCTTAGGGTGATTACGTGTTGCCGATCGCGGCGATCCGTGGGGAGGGTACGTCGAACGACTATCTGCCGCCCGAGGTGCCGTCGCTGCCAGCCTTCTCCATGTTGCGCGCCATCTCGTCGGCCATACGCGACAAAGGCCACGACTACTGGACGGGCACGATCTACACCACCAACCGACGGGTGTGGGAGTACGACACGTCGTTCAAGGAATATCTCGTCCGCACCCATGCCACGGGCATCGACATGGAGACGGCCACCCTGCTGACGGCTGGCTTTTGCCAATCAGATCCCGACCGGGGCGCTGCTGATGGTCTCCGACAAGCCGTTGGAGGAGAATGGCGTCAAGACGCAGGAGAGCGACAAGGGCGTGACGCAAAAGTTCGCCCCCGAGCACGTGGAGCTGGGCATTGCCGCCTTGGAGATGATCATCGACGAGAAGAAGACGATCCAGCACATCAAGTTTAACTGGTAGCCGGTAGAGGCTTACGCATGGCAGCCGAGGGAGCACAGACGTTTGACAGCCTTTGCCGCGACATTCGAGCGGAGAAGTTCAGCCCGATCTATTTGCTGATCGGGGAGGAGCCGTATTTCATTGACTGCATCGCGGAGCTGCTCTCGGAGCGGGTGGTCAAAGAGGCCGACCGCGATTTCAACCAGACGATCCTCTACGGCTCGGAGGCGAAGTCGGCCGATGTGATCAATGCGGCGCGGCGCTTCCCGATGATGGCCGACAGGCAGTTGGTGCTTGTGCGTGAGGCGCAGGCGCTGACTGACCTAGAGTTGATCACGGCTTATGCGCGCAAGCCGCTGGCGTCGACCGTGCTTGTACTCTGTTGCAAGCTGAAGAAGTTGGACGGCCGGCGGCGGTTCACCGCTCTATCTACCGCGGTGAAGAAGGTGGGCGTCGTGTTCGAGTCGGACAAGATCCCCGACTACCGCATGGAGGCCTACATCACGGCCGCGTTGAAGGGGCGTTCGATGACGGCTGACCGAAAGGTGTCGGCCATGCTGAACGAGTTCGTCGGCAACGACCCAGCGCGGCTGAACCAGATCTTAGACAAGTTGCAGATCCTCCCGGCCAGTCAGAAGGACAAGACGCTTACGCCGGAGCTGATCGAGCAAAAACGTGGGGATCAGCAAGGATTACAACAACTTCGAACTGCTGCACGCCATTGCTGAGCGCGACACGCTGCGGGCGCATCGGATTGCGCAATACTTCGACAGCGATCCGACCAATCACCCGATACAGATGACGCTGCCCGTGCTCTTCAACTACTTCACCAACCTCCTGATCTGCTATTACGCCAAGGATCGCTCGGAGCGGGGGCTGATGCAGACCTTGGGGTTCCGCTTTCCGGTGCAGGTGCGCGACTATGTGACGGGCATGAAGAACTATAAGGCGATGAAGGTCTTCCACGTGATTCATGACATCCGTCTGGCCGATGCGCGATCGAAGGGGTGGATGTGACTTCGTCCATGACCGATGGCGAGATCCTCAAGGAGTTGCTACACCGTATCATGCACTGACGCGGAGCCAATCGAGGGCCCAAATTCATCCGCGCAGTGTGCGCGGAGTCAATCGAGGGCCCAAATTCATCCGCGCAGTGTGCGCGGAGTCAATCGAGAGCCCAAATTCGTTCGCGCAGTGTGCGCGGAGTCAATCGGGGGGCCAAATTCGTCCGCGCAGTGTGCGCGAAGCCAATCGAGGACCCAAATTCATCTGCGCAGTGTGCGCGGAGTCAATCGGGGGCCCAAATTCGGCCGCGCAGTGTGCGCGGCCCAATTACGGGCGTAATTGAGATCGCCGCCCCGTCGATTAGAAATAAGAAGAGCCCCCGTAACTGGTGCGAGGGCTCTTTTTTTCGTGTGTAGGAGCTCGGCGTAAAGTGCGATAACGCTACTGCGCTCCGCCACCGAGCGCCCGGTAAAGCGTGATGACGGACGAGATCTCGTTGTAGCGATTCGTCAGTCGGGTCAGTCGGGCGGCCAGCAGGCTTTGCTGCGCGGTGAGCACCTCGAGATAGGTGGCCGATCCGTGCTCCATGAGCAGCGTGGTAGCCTTGACGGCGCGCTCGAGCGAGGCGACTTGCTTGTCGTAATACTCCGCCTTGGCCTCGTAGGTCTGCACCTGCGTCAAGGCGTTATTCACCTCCATGCCGGCGTTGAGCAGCGTCTGGCGGAAGGTGAGCGCGGCCGACTCCTGTTCGGCGCGGGCGATTCGCAGCTGTGCGCGCAGGCGACCGTTTTGGAAGAGGGGTTGCGTGAGCGACGCCACGGCCGACCAGATGAAATTACTTGGGTTGGTGATGGCTGCCCCTGCGCTGCTCGTCCAGCCGGCCGTTCCGCTCAGCGTGATGGAGGGGTAGAAGGCCGCACGGGCGGCATTGGTCGCATAGAAAGCGGCGGCCAGACTCTGCTCGGCGCGCATCACGTCCGGACGTTGCGCCAAGAGCGAGGCCGGCAGCCCGACGCTGAGCGAAGCGGGCATTTGCCAAGCGTCCATCTCGCCACGCTCCACGGCGTGAATGCTGTCGCCCAACAAGACGGCCAACCGATTCTCCGTCTCGCGAATTTGCTGGCGGAGGGAGAGCACGGAGGCGCTGACGCTGTACCAGTTGGCCTCGGACTGCGACACGGCGGCGTCGTTGTATCGCCCGGCCGCCATCAGCGCGCGCATGGTCTCGACGTTCTTCTGCCAGTTGGCGGCCGTCTCTTCGGAGATCTTCAGCTGCTCGTCGAGCATGGCCAACGTATAATAATAGGTAGCGATACCGGAGACGACTTGCGCTTGCACCGCCTGTCGGTAGGCCTGACTGGCCATGAGTAACGTCCGGGCGCGCTGGCGGGCATTGCGGAGGCTGCCGAAGACGTCGAGCTGCCACGAGGCCGTCAGCGGGAGGCGATACGTCTGCGAGGGTGCGGCGCCATCTATGCCGCTAAGCGTGGCCTGAGGCGCCAGCGCGAAGGCGGGCAGGAAGGCCAGGTTGGCCGCCGAGAGCGACGCCTCGGCCTGCTCCACCTGCAGGTGCGCCCGACCGAGATCCGTGTTGTTACGCAGTCCGCGCTCGATGAGCGCCCGGAGGCGGACGTCGGTGAAGACGTCGCGCCGGGGCAGGCGCCCTAGGTTCGATGTGTCGCCGTCGGGCTTTTCGGCGTTGCCATAGAGGCCGTCCGTGCGGACACTGTCGGGGCGTTGATAGTTCGTATAGATGCCGCAGCTGGTCAGCATGGCTGCTGCGACGAGGGTGAGGAAGGTCCGTTTCATTACTGTCATGTTCATCATTCTGCTGTGTTATCCGTGTGTGATGCGTTGCGCTCATTCAGGCTCCGCTCGTGCTCCAACTGCACCTGCGCGTCCGCCTCTTTGTGCATAGCTGGGCGCACCTTCTCTTGCATAAACTCAAAGACGATATAGAGCACAGGCACGAGGAAAAGCAGAGCGAGTGTGCCGACGATCATGCCGCCCACCACGCCCGTTCCGAGCGAACTGTTGCCGTTGGCGCCAGCGCCAGACGAGAACATGAGCGGGAGCATACCGAAGATCATCGTCAGTACCGTCATCAAGATCGGGCGGAGGCGCACCTGCGCGGCTGAATAGGCGGACTCGATGATGCCCATGCCCTGGCGACGTCGCTCGATGGCGTACTCGGTGATGAGGATAGCCGTCTTGGCCAGTAGGCCGATGAGCATGATGACACCCGTCTGTAGGTAGATGTTGTTCTCCAGCCCAAAGAGCTGCGCAAAGAGGAAGCTGCCCATCAGTCCGCACGGCACGGAGAGGATGACGGCGAAGGGGATGAGGAAGCTCTCGTAGAGGCAGGAGAGGATGAGGTAGATGAGCACCACGCAGATACCGTAGATGAGGAGTGTCGAAGCGCCGCCACTCTCTGCTTCCTCGCGCGAAAGACCGCTGTATTCGTAGCCATAGCCCTGCGGGAGCATTTGCTCGGCCACCTCTTCGATGGCTTTCATAGCCTCGCCGGTGGAGTAACCTTCGGCCACGCTGACGTTGGCCGTGATGGCGGAGTAGAGATTGAACCGCGTGGCTACCTCGGGGCCCATCACCCTGTTTGATGGTGACGAATTGGCCGATGGGCGCCATCTCCGTGCCGTTGCGGACGTAGAGACCGTTGAGCGACTGCTGGTCGAGGCGATACTGGGGTCGGCCTGCATCATGACACGGTAGACCTTACCGAACTCGTTGAAGTTGGAGACGTACGCACCGCCGCAATAGGCGCCGAGGACGCTCAGCACCGTGGCGGGCGAGATGCCCGCGCGCTTGCATTTGGCGGCGTCCACATCGATACTGTATTGCGGGAAGTTCATCGCGTATGAGATGTAAGCCATCGCCACCTCGGGGCGTTGGTTGAGGGCGCCGAGGTATTGCATCGTGGTTTGGTAGAACTTCGTCATGTCGCCACCCGTCTTGTCCTGCAGGTTTAGGCTGACGGCGTTACCCATGCCATAACCGGGGATCATACCCGGCTGGAAGGCGAAGATCTGCGCCTCCTTGATGGTTTGCAGTTGCGCCATCAGCTTGCCCAACACGGCGTCCGAGCTGTGCGCACGGCCTTTGCGTTTGCTCCAGTCCTTGAGGCGGACGATGAACATGCCGTATGATACGCCTTGTCCGGAGATCAGTCCGTAGCCTGCCACACGCGTATAATGCTCTACCTCGGGTGCCGTCTTGACGATGGCTTCAGCCTTTTCGAGCGCCTTCATCGTCATACCCAGTGAGCTGCCGGGCGATACGCTGACGTTGATCATCACCACGGGTCTTCTTGCGGCACGAGGCCGGTCTTCGTCGTCTTCATAAAGTACACCAGCAGCCCCACAGCGCAGGCCAGTGCGGCCCACGTCATCCAGCGGTGGTGGATGAAGAACATGACGCCCTTCTTATACTTACCCATCACGGCGTTGAACGAGGCGTTGTAAGCCGCCTTCACCCGACCGTTGAAGCTCTTGGCGCTCTTTGTACCGTCGGCTGGACGCATGATCATGGCGCAGAGAGCGGGGCAGAGCGTGAGGGCGTTGATGCACGAGATGCCGACGGCCGTAGCCATCGTGATACCGAACTGGGTGTAGAAGATGCCCGACGTGCCGCCCATGAAGGTCACAGGGATGAACACGGCCATGAAGACGATCGTACACGTGATGACGGCCATCGTCACGTCGCCCATTGCATCCTTCGTGGCTTGGTAAGGCGATTTGTAGCCGATGTCGAACTTCGACTGTACGGCCTCGACGACGACGATCGAGTCGTCCACCACCGTACCGATGGCCAGCACAAGGGCGAACAGCGTCAGGATGTTGATGCTGAAGCCGAACATGGAGAGGCAGGCGAAGGTGCCAATTAGCGACACCATGATCGAGATCGAGGGGATGACGGTGCTCTTGAAGTCTTGCAGGAAGAAGTAAACCACCAGGATGACGAGCAGGATGGCGATGACGAGCGTCTCCACCACGTTATAGATCGAGGCGTAGAGGAAGTCGTTTGAGCTCATCATGTTCGTGAACTCGAGGCCGTCGGGCAGGGTCTTTACTCAGCTTTTGCAGCAGGGCCGTGATGCGCGCATTCGTCTCCGTGGCGTTGGCGCCGGACACCTGAAAGACCATGAACGAGACGGCCGGCTTGCCATCCATCGTGCCGTGGAAGCTGTACGATTGCGAACCGAGCTCCACCCGCGCCACGTCTTTCAGGCGGAGCACATTGCCGTTCTCGTCAGCGCGGATCACCATGTTGCCGAACTCCTCTTCGCTGACAAGGCGACCCTTATACTTCATCGTGTATTGGAACGTGTTGTCCGAGTTTTCACCGAGCGAACCCGTAGGCGCTTCGATGTTTTGCTCGCCGAGCACGGCCGTGATGTCCGACGGCACGAGCCCGTACTGCGCCATCACATCCGGCTTGAGCCAGATACGCATGCTGTACGTATCGCCCATCTCCATCACGTCGCCCACACCCTCGATACGCTTGATCTGTGGGATGATGTTGATGTCAAGGTAATTCGAGAGGAAATGCTCGTCATACTTCCCGTTCGTACACGTCAGGGCGTTGATCTGTAGGAAGCTCGTCTGTCGTTTCTGCGTACTCACGCCGACGCGTGTCACCTCGGCCGGGAGCAACCCTTGGGCACGCGACACACGGTTCTGCACGTTCACCGCGGCCATGTCTGGGTCTGTCCCCTGCTTGAAATACACCGAGATCGAGGCCGATCCGCTGTTTGTAGCCGTGGACGACATGTAGATCATGTTTTCCACGCCATTGATATTCTCTTCGAGCGGCATGATGACGCTCTTCTGCACCGCCTCGGCGTCTGCGCCGGTGTAGGCCGTGGAGACCATCACGGTGGGCGGGGCGATGTTCGGATACTGCTCCACGGGCAGCGTAAAGAGCGAGATAAGTCCCTACGATGACGATCAGAATGGAGATCGACATGGCCAGCACCGGCCGCTTGATAAATACGTTTCCCTTCATCGTTTACTGCACTTGCGTTCCTTCCCGAATCAGTCCGGCCCCCTCAGCGATGATCACGTCGCCCGCCTCGAGGCCGCTAAGCACCACGTATTCCTGTCCGTCGCTGAGCGGCGAGACGGTGATGAGCGTGGAGACCGCCTTGCCGTCGACCACTTTATAGACGAGCGTCTTGTCCTGCATTTGCACCGTAGCTGCCTGCGGGATGACGATGCAATCGCGATAAACCGACGGCATGACGATGTTGCCCGTGGCGCCGCTGTGCAGCAGCCTCCCGGCATTGGGGAACTCCGCCCGGAGGCTGACCGTCCCCGTCGCGGGATCGATCACGCCGCTCACACTCTCCACACGCCCCGAGTCAGGATACTCCGATCCGTCGCTCAGCACCGGGCGCACGGGCGGGAACTTCTTCAGCGCCTCAGCCGTCGAACCGTATTCGCGTCCCAGCGCTAAGAGTTCGTTCTCGTTGATGGAGAAATAGACATACATCTGCGAGTTGTCCGAGACGGTCGTCAGCGGCGTCTGCATCGACGGCCCCACGAGCGAGCCCTGCCGGTAAGGCAGCGTACCCACCACGCCGTCGGCCGGACTCTTGACCGTGGTGTATGAAAGGTTGTTTCGTGCATTCACCTCAGCTGCTCGCGCCTGCGCCACGGCCGCCTCGGCCGTCTTCAGCGCATTCTTGGCCGTCTGCAACTCATAGTCCGAGATCACCTTTTTGGTCATACAGCGTCTGCTTGCTTTCATAGGTCAGCCGCGCTGTAGCCAGCGATGCCTCAGCCGTGCCCACGGCCGCCCGGGCCTGATTGAGCGCCGCCTGATAGGGCACTTGATCGATCACGAATAGCGTCTGTCCGCGGCGTACCGTCTGTCCTTCTGTTACGCTGACCTGCGTCAATGTGCCCGACACCTGCGGCATGACCGACACATCTTGCCGCCCGCGTATCGTGGCCGAATAGGTGCGGGTAAACTCCTTGTCCGAGCGCTCCACCGTCATCGTCTTGTACGCTCCGGCGGCTCCCGCACCAGCCTGCGACGCATCGCCAGCTTGTTTCTTACCACATGAGACAATAAGCCCCGGCAGACAAACGGCCAGGACTAACCACATGAAACTTTTCACTTTCATTCTTCTGCTAATAATATAATGTATATGGATTGCTGATTTCAACACGAGTTGCTTGCCGTTCTAAAGCGCCGGCAAAGATACCAACGCCTACTTTTTTTGCATGAACGGTGCTAAGAGAGCATTCCCATTCCTCGTACTGAATAAGTGTAAGTGCTTGCGGGGCTCCCGCAAACACCAAAAAGTTTTTCGAGGCACTTGCGGGGCTCCCGCAAAGGCCGAAAAAGTTTCTCGGGGCACTTGCGGGACTCCCGCAAACGCCAAAAAGTTTTCCGTGGGACTTGCGGGACTCCCGCAAAGACCAAAAAGTTTCTCGGGGCACTTGCGGGACTCCCGCAAAGACCAAAAAGTTTCTCGAGAGACTTGCGGGACTCCCGCAAACACTTCGAAGAAGTTTCTGGGCTTTGCAGCGTTTCTGCAAAAGTGCTTTTTCCCCATTTTTGGCGTTTGCAGGACTCCTGCAAGGACGCTTTTTCCCATTTTGGTCTTTGCAGAACTTCTGCAAGGACGCTTTTTCTTCATTTTGGTGTTTGCAGAACTTCTGCAAGAACGCTTTTTCCTCATTTTGGTGTTTGCAGAACTTCTGCAAGAGCGCTTTTTCCCATTTTGGTCTTTTGCAGAACTTCTGCAAGGGCGCTTTTTCCCCATTTTGGCGTTTGCAGAACTTCTGCAAGGGCCCTTTTTTTCCCATTTTGGCGTTTGCAGGACTTCTGCAAGAGCGCTTTTTCCCCATTTTGGTGTTTGCAGAACTTCTGCAAGGACGCTTTTCCCCATTTTGGCGTTTGCCGTACCCTCCCCCTCCATACTTCGCAGATCAGCGGCGACCCAAGGGCGCATTGGTACAGGGGTGTCGACGAAATCCGTCTATTTTTTTGCCCATATTTTTATAGATAGAAAGACAATGAGATTTGATGAATTAGACCTCGACGACGCCGTGTTGGACGGACTCGAGGCCATGAATTTCGTGGAGACGACACCTATCCAAGAACTGGCCATCCCGCCCATCCTCGCGGGCAAGGACTTGATCGGGTGCGCACAGACGGGCACCGGCAAGACGGCCGCCTACGTGCTGCCCATCATCAGCCAGCTGAGCCGAGGCGGATATCCACAGGATGCGATCAATGCGGTCATTATGGCACCGACGCGCGAACTGGCGCAGCAGATCGATCAGCAGATCGACGGCTTTACCTACTTCGTTTCCGTTTCGGCGGTGGCTGTCTACGGTGGTACCGACGGCATCGCCTACGCCCGGCAGGAGCGCGGATTGCAGATGGGTGCCGACATCGTTATCGCCACGCCCGGCCGCCTGATCAGCCACTTGAACATGGGCAGTGTGGACTCTCGCGCACCTCTTTTTTCGTCCTCGACGAGGCCGACCGCATGCTCGACATGGGCTTCCACGACGACATTATGCAGATCTTTAAACACCCTGCCCAAGGAATGTCAGGTTGTCATGTTCTCAGCCACCATGCCGCCCAAGATCCGGACGCTGGCACACAACATTCTGAAGAATCCGGAAGAGATCAAGATCGCCGTATCGCGTCCGCCGGATTCGATCATGCAGACGGCCTACATCTGCTATGAGGCACACAAGATGCCACTCCTGAAGCAGCTTTTCGCCAAGAAAGCGCCCGAGCGCGTCATCATCTTCTCGTCCTCCAAGATGAAGGTGAAAGAACTTGCGGCAACGCTCAAGCGGATGAATTTCAACGTGGCTGCCATGCACTCCGACTTGGAGCAGAGCGAGCGTGAGCAGGTGATGAAGGACTTCCGGAACGGACATATTAGCATGCTCGTGGCGACAGACGTTGTGGCGCGTGGCATTGATATCAACGACATTTCGCTCGTCATCAACTACGACATTCCCAACGATCCCGAGGACTATGTGCACCGCATCGGGCGTACGGCGCGCGGCACGGAGGGCAGTGGACTGGCCATCACGTTCGTCTCGCAACAGGAACAGGCGCGGTTCAAGGAGATTGAGACCTTTATCGAAAAAGACATCTACAAGATCCCCATCGATCCCTCCATCGGCGAGTCACCGACCCTACGAGCCGGAGAAATACAGTCGCACGCGCGGCAATGGCGGACGTGGGCGACAAAGTGGCAGCGGCGGCGGACGTGCCAAGGCACAATCAGCCTCGTCAAAGCCTCGTGGAGGCGGCAACAGGCGGCGTAACAAGCCCTCTCAAAACCGTCCAGCGCACTCCTGACCCCATCCTGTTATGATCTGTTTCCCGAACGCCAAAATCAACCTCGGACTGCATGTCGTCAGCCGTCGCCCCGACGGCTACCACTGCATCGAGACGGTCTTTTACCCCGTCCCCTCTGCGATGCCTTAGAGATCGTGCCGGCCGAGGCTTTTTCGTTTCACACCTACGGCCTTGCGATTGATGGGCCGGCGGACGAGAACCTCGTCATGCGTGCCCTCGCGGCCATGCGCCAGCAGGCGGACATTCCGCCCGCGGCCATCCATCTCAAGAAAACAATCCCCTTCGGCGCCGGACTGGGCGGTGGATCGGCCGACGCCGCTTTTTATGTTGAAGCTGTTGCGCGACTATGCGTCGCTCTCCCTCACGGACGACGCGCTGGAGCGTATCGCCGCACGCCTCGGCGCAGACTGTCCCTTCTTCGTCCGCAATCGCCCTGTCATGGCCACGGGCATCGGCGATGTGTTCAGCCCAGCGAATGTCTCCCGGCGGGCTATCATATTGCTATCGTTAAGCCGGCCGTCTCAGTCTCCACACGCGAGGCCTACGCAGCGATCCGTCCGTCCGCGCCCGCGGTACCCCTCGATGAAATCATCTGCCGACCCGTCACGGAGTGGCGCGACGCGCTCAAGAACGATTTCGAGGCGCCCGTCTTCGCCCTTCACCCTGCGATCGGCGCTATCAAAGCACAGCTCTACGCCGCTGGCGCCGTCTACGCCGCCATGTCTGGATCCGGATCGGCCGTTTTCGGCCTGTTCGATGGTGAGCCATCGTTGCCCGCCTTCACAGACTGCTTCGTCTGGCAGGGAAAGCTGCAATAATCCTCCTTTATATACGTTTCATTAGACGTAAATTTTTAACGGATAATATAATGAAACGAGTGATGATTCTTTTGATTTGTGCGGCCCTTGGTTTGTCGCACGCCTATGGACAGTTTACGGTCGGTGCAAAGGCCGGCTTGAATGTGGCGAGTATTGGCAATGTGACGGTTTATCCCAGCAATCCCCTGCCCGGCGATCTCGAGTCGTGGACGCTGGAGTACGGCTACCCTGCCCGGCGCGCATGTCGGCGGTTATGCGCGGTACGCCTTTTCGCCGCTTTTCAGCGTGCAGACCGAGCTGCTCTATTCGCAGATGGGGTATAAGATTAGCGTTCCAACGGTGGATATCGGCGGACACGTCTATGGTAACGTAACGGGCCGCATGCGGCTGCATTACCTCAACCTGCCAGTCTTGCTTCGGCTTACGGTGCCCGGCTCCGGACTCTTTGCCGAGGCGGGGCCGCAACCGGGATTATTACTGGGCAGCCATGGATCGGTGATCACCGAATCTGGTGAACGTGTCGGAGAGGTGGCCGGCACAGGTGGACCCGCTACTACTTTCGATCTCTCCGGTGTGGCAGGGGCTCGGTTATCGCTGGAAGAACGGGCTGGCCCTCTCGGCGCACTATGTGCATGAATTCAAGACGTCGGAGAAGGAGTTCATTCCCCGCATGACGCGGAAGTATGCCGTCCAGCTGTCGGTGGCGTACGACATCAAGACATTCTGAACGTCTGCAATCCCATAGTATGATTTTTAAGGCCCGGAGCATGGTTGCTTCGGGCTATTTTTTAGTGGAGCCAGAAGTGTTCAGCAAGATCGTAGGGGCATCTGTTGTGCCTTTCTTCTTCCCTTGAGGTTTTTTTGTAGAGTAATGCAGATGCAAGGCATCCGAGCCGGAGTGTCGAAGGCAACGCAGCAGATGTGCAGCTCTATGAAGCCAAAAAAAGCCCGAGGAAACGGCTCTCCCCGGGCTTTCAAAAACCATTATACAAGTATGTAGAACAAGTATGTAGAATGAAGGAACTATCTCTTTAGAAGCTGTTTTGGAATTTATTTCGGAGGATATTCTGAGGATATTTCCGGGGATTTTGTTTCATCTTTTTGAGGAGCATAGCGAGCTATGTAACGAAAAAGATGGGACAAAAGGGCGGAAATAGACCTGAATAGCCCCGAAATAGAAGAGGGAAAGCTCCTACCAAACGGCTCCTTAAAATAATCACTCAATAAATTCAAAACAGCTTCTTAGTCTGTCAGCAGTCCGTCAGCGGACGGCGGCCTTGTAGGCGCGGCCGTTGTCGAGCTTGACAATGTAGATGCCGACGGGCATGGTGAGGCGGCGCGTTTCACCGGCTGACAGCGTGAGGCTGTTCTCAAAGCGACCGAGCGCGTTGTAGATGTTAGCGCGGCCGGCGGCGGCTGACCTGATGCAGAGCGTGCCATCCTCACCCCAGATGCGTGTGCCGTCCACCTCGGCGTTGCTGACGGTGTACTTGAGCGTCACGGTGAGATTCTCCTGCACCTTGCGGACGGTGAAGCGATAGGCGCCGTCAGGCAACACCTCGGTGATGACGCCCGTGGCATCCGGAATATGACCGTCGCGGCTCGTGGTGAGCGTCGGCACGTTGTTGCCCGTGGGGCGAACCGTGAGGACGAAATCTTTGCCCGTGGGCACGTCGTAATACTGCCGAAGCGGTTCGACGAGCGTGGGGGAGAGGTCGCCCGTCTCGTTCGAGAGGGTGATTTCGCGCGTGATATTCGGGATGACGTGCGGGAGGCGTTTGCGGGGCCGACGGAGACTGTCGCCACTCGGGCTCAGCGGGATGAAGGCTGAGCAGCCGTAGGGCAACCGCACCCAAATGTTGACCTCGTCGGGCAGCACATCGATCTGCGATTGGGTGAGCTTGATCGTCTTCGTTGGGGCCGGAATCCATGTGGCGCCCTCGTCGAGGCTGTAGTAAGCGCCTGCGGCGTATTCCTTGAAGTTGTCGAGGTTTCTGGCCTTGTCTTCGGTGTTTATATTATAAACAGCTGCTTTCGGGTTGAAGCCTACATAGTTTTCCGGCTGAATCAGTTCGCCATGAAAGGTGAGTTCAAACTTTCCCGCCACCATCGGCCCGGGCGCCTCGAAGTTGAGCGTCGCCGTGGGGCGTTGGAAATATTGATACTTGATCGTGTCCGTCCTGACTACCGTCCCATTGATCTTGATTTCGGCGACGATCGCGCCGTGATACCCGTCTTCGTAGACCGGATCTCCGGGGCTGAGCGCATAGTGCTCAAAGAGCATGGGGAAAGGCGTAGGCTCGGTGGCGTCGGGCAGGTCGACAGGGTCAAATTCCGAAAAGACGCGCCCCGTCAGCCTGTTCATGATGTAGTGCTGACCTTGTTCATCCTTCGGCATGTCTTTGAAGATCACTTGCCGCTTCGTGCCGGCGGGTACCTTGAAGGCCGTATCGATCTGCACCGGGCAGTTCTGATAGATACGCAGCGGCGTGGCCACATAGACATCGTCAGTGGGAACGGGAGAGAGCTTCAGGTGTGCATAGGGGACCGCCCGGAGTAAGCGGGAGGTAATGCGCCGGAGAAAAAGCCGTTTACAGGCGTAAGACCATCAGGCATCATGGCCGGCGTACCTCGCATACACGAGTCCCATCTTTCATTCCGGGGCGTACCCTTGACTTGTGCATTTGCCGTGCCAGCCATCCCCAAGAGGATGGCGGCGGCAAATAATAATGAGTTGAGCAGTTTTCGTTTCATGAGTTCGCTGATTTTGCGTGTTCGCTGTCAGTGTCAGCGGACGGCGGCTTTGTAGGCGCGGCCGTTGTCGAGCTTGACGATGTAGATGCCGGCGGGCATGGAGAGGCGGCGTGTCTCGCCAGCTGACAGCGTGAGGCTGTTCTCAAAGCGACCGAGCGCATTGTAGATGTTGGCGCGGCCGGCGGCGGCTGACGTGATGCAGAGCGTGCCGTCCTCGCCCCAGACGCGTGTGCCGTCCACCTCGGCGTTGCTGACGGTGTACTTCAGCGTCACGGTGAGGTTCTCCTGCACCTTGCGGATGGTGAAGCGATAGGCGCCGTCGGGCAACACTTCCGTCTTGACACCGATCTCATCGGACAGACGGCTGTTGCGGCTCGTGGTGAGCGTCGGCACGTTGTTCCCTGTGGGGCGAACCGTGAGGGTGAAATCCTTGCCTGTGGCTACGTCGTAGATCTGCTTGAGGGGTTCGAGGAGTGTGGAGGAGGCGTCGCCGGTCTCGTTGTTGAGCGTGATTTGGCGAGTGATAGAGAAGGGCACGTCCGGCCGTCTGCCACGGCTCGGGTCGTTGGGGTCGTATTCGGCTCCGACGGGGAAGAACGAGCCGCAACCGCCGGGCAGTCTCATTTTTACGTTGACTACCTCCGGCAGGTTCTCGATCTGCGACTGGGTGAGCTTGACGGTCTTGTCTGTGGCTTCAAACCATGTGGCGCCATCGTCCAAGCTGTAGTAAGCACCCGCAGTGTACTTCTTGAAATTGGTCCAGTCTCTGGCTTTTGCTGTAGTAATGATAGGTACTTTCGGATCATATCCTACGCGATTTTTCGGCTTAACGAGTTCGCCTTGAAACGTCATGGTGAACTGTCCCGCGAATCCGGGGCCCGGACGTTGGTAACTGAAGCCGGTGACCGTCGGTTTTTGGAAGTACTGATAGAAGAGATAATGATAACCTATAGTAGTGCCATCCACTTCCGTTTTAAAGGCGATTGCCACGCTATACCCGTCTTTGTATACCGGATCGCCTTCCGTCAACGGATGATGCACGAATGAAATGGGGAAATAGGTGTCGTCATCCGAGGCGGGGAGCTCGATTTCATCGAACTCCGAGAAAGGACGGCCGGTCTCGGTGTTGGTCAGGTAGTGGCGTCCCAAATGATCCTTGGGCAGACCGGGGATGAACGAGCCAGTGGGAATAAAATTCTCATCGAGGAGCCAGTGCCCCTCGACCTTCAGCGTACGCTTCGTTCCCGCGGAGATATAAAACATGGAGTCTACGCGTACAGGGCAATCCTCATAGATGCGCATAACTAACCAGTTGGTGGCTTGGGCATACGGGCCTGCGGGTATATGAGGGCGATAATGCCCATACCCAACGTCTAAAATACACGAGTCCCACTTTTGCGATCCAGGGGCTACGATGTCCTTGGGCCTTTCACTGTGCCAGCCAACCCAAGGAGGAAGAGGGTGGCGGCAAATAATACGGTGATAAATTTCTGCTTCATAATTCGATATTGTTTGTTGGTTTTTAAAAATATGGGCGCGAATATATGCTGTAGAATTAGATCTGCAAGCATTTGTATTAGTTTTTAAACGGTGATTGATTAGCTGTTCTGATTTCAGATCGTAAATTCATGCTGTGCGAAAGTGGCAATGGAGCATTTGGTAGATAAACAGAATTTTTATGCTGGAAAGGCAGTGCAAAGGGGGGGCGAGAGGGAGCTTTGGCTTGTGGAAATACCTGTGTGCAATGAGAGGTCGTCGCTTGTTTTTTTCGGGGAAAAAGTCCCATCATTGGGGCGCCGATGGCACACTTCTTTGAAGAAAAAGCACCCCTTGGCGAAGGGATTCAAAGTGCTTTGACAGCGGATAAAACTGAAATTAGGGCAGGAAAGAGCTTTGTTGGCGAACAATGCAGATTTCTGGGTCAGAAAAATGCTTTGTTGGCCAACAAGGCGGAATTCTGGCACAGGAAAGCGCTTTGTTGATGAACAATGCCGTTTTTTTGGGGCAGGAAAGTGCTTTGTGGCGCAACAATGCCAATTTCTGGGTGCCAGAAAGCGTTTCCCCTTCAAGAAGTACACCTACATCGGATCGTTGGAGAGACAGTGATTTTTATACCGAATATCTATCCACTCAATTTTAAAAAGTATACACTATGAAGATTGATGCATTCTACGTAAATGCGATGAAAGTCGAAGAAGACTTTGCTTATCACCAAGTAGTTCAGGCTAAAGTGACCCACTTGCCGCTCACCGAATCGGCCACCGGTTACTCTGTCGGCCTCAAAACGGCGGCCGATGCCTACAATAAAAGCCGTCGAGGAATTGGACAAGGTGCTGGAAAGCTCCAAATCCGTCCCCGCGGCGCTCGATGCGGCCAAGAAGGATGCGGCGCGCGACAAGTCATGGTACCTCATGCGCAACTTTGTCAAGGCGTCGGTCGGACATCCGGACGCAGAAGTGAACGAAATCATGGTCGAGGCGCTGCGGCATTTCGACAAGTACGGCGACTTGATGCGGGCTACCCAGATGGAGGAATCGGGACGCCTGCATAACCTGCTCGAAGACCTGCGCGGCATCGGCACAGCCAAGTTGGCTAAGGCCGGACTTACTCCATATTTCAATGATTTGGAGCAGAAGAACAAGGCTTTTGTCGATGCCCTCAACGTCCGTGTCGATGAGAAGGGGGAGCGCCTGAATCTGGGCCTTATCCAAAAAGAGACGCAAGGAGACGGATGAGGGCCTATCGGCGCTTGGTGGAGGTCACCAATGCGCTCGTTGTGATCAACGGTGAGGCGCCTTATCTGGCCTTTGTGAAGCCGGTGAACGCGCTCATTAATGAAATGCGCGCCACGTTGGCTAATCGTCGCACGACGGCCGCTACGAGAAAAAAAGAAAAACCCGAAGGATCCCAAGACGCCGAAGGACCCAAAGGATCCCAAGGGACCCCAAGACGCCGAAGGATCCGAAGGACCCGAAGCCGAAGAAGCCGGGGAAGGACGACGGTAGTCGGACATTCACCTCCCGGAGGAGGAGGGTCCCGAAAAAGCCCGGCGGTGGCGAAGGGAGAGCGGCAAGAAACCCGAAGGCGGTGGAACGGGCGGTACTGGTGGCGGCGATAGCGGCGACCCCGACATCCATCTGCCGGAGAATTGAGAAGCTGTTTGGATTTTTATTTTCGGAGGATATTCGGAGCGAAATAGGCCTCAAATAGCCCCGAAATAGAAATTGTCAATGTTTAATGGTTATGCCGGGTGCCCAGAGCTATGGGGCCCGGCATTTTTTTGTGCCCGCTCGCCTCTACCTTTGCGTCATCATCATACCGATATAATATGACACTCATCAAATCCATATCCGGCATCCGCGGCACCATCGGTGGCGGTCCCGGACGAGGGCTGAACCCTCTCTATTGTGAAGTTTACGGCGGCTTACGCCACATGGATCCGCAACCGCTCGACGGAAGGCAAGAAGCACCGCGTTGTCGTCGGACGCGACGCCCGCATGTCTGGGCCGATGGTCAAATCGATCGTCGTGGGCACGCTGATGAGCATGGGCTTCGATGTGATCGACATCGATCTGGCCACGACGCCCACCACCGAGCTGGCCGTCACAAACGAGCTGGCTTGTGGAGGCATCATTCTCACCGCGAGCCACAACCCGAAGCAGTGGAATGCGCTGAAGTTGCTCAACGAGCGCGGCGAGTTCCTCAGCGATGAAGATGGGCGCGAGGTGCTCAGACTGGCCGAGGGGAGGCGTTCCGCTTCGCGTCGGTCGATTCGCTGGGCAAGGTGATCGTTGACAACCGTTATAAGGAGCGTCACATCGGGCGCGTGCTGGCCCTCGATCTGGTGGATGTGGACGCCATCCGCGCGGCCAACTTCCGCGTGGCCATCGACTGTGTGAACTCCGTCGGCGGCCTGGTCATCCCCGATCTGCTTTACGCCCTCGGCGTGCGCGAGATCTTCAAGCTGCACTGCAATCCGCACGGCAATTTCTCTCATAACCCCGAACCGCTGCCGGAACACCTGACCGAGATCTCGGCCCTGATGCCCCATGCGCGGGCCGATGTCGGGTTCGTGGTCGACCCTGATGTGGACCGGCTGGCCATCGTCTGCGAGAACGGGGAGATGTTTGGCGAGGAATACACGTTAGTGGCGGTGAGCGACTATGTGTTGTCGCACACGCCGGGTAACACGGTGAGCAACCTCAGCTCTACGCGTGCCCTGCGCGACATCACGGAGCGACACGACGGACAGTATGCCGCCTCGGCCGTGGGCGAGGTGAACGTGGTGGAGAAAATGAAGGAGACCGGCGCCGTGATCGGCGGCGAGGGCAACGGCGGCGTCATCTATCCGGCCCTGCATTACGGCCGCGACGCCCTCGTGGGCATTGCGCTCTTCCTGACTTTCCTGGCCAAAAAGAAGATGAAGGTGAGTGAGCTGCGGGCCACGTATCCGAATTATTTCATCTCCAAGCAGCGCGTAGAGCTGACGCCGGGCATTGACGTGGACGCGATTTTTGGACAGCGTCAAGCGTCGTTTTGCCAACGAGCACGTGACGGACATCGACGGCGTGAAGATCGACTTTGCCGATCGCTGGGTGCACCTGCGCCGCAGCAATACCGAGCCTATCATTCGCGTCTATGCCGAGGCACACACCAAGGCCGAAGCCGACGCGCTCGGTCGGGAGTTGATCGACATCATCCAGTCAAGCCACGCCTAACGATGCGCAAGCTAAAGGTTACGGAGCTGGGCCGACTGACGCCGGAGGAGTATCGCGCCAGCGAGAAGTTGCCCGTCGTGGTGGTACTCGATGAGGTGCGCAGCCTGAACAACGTCGGGTCCGTGTTTCGCACGGCCGACGCGTTCCGTTTGGAAGGCGTGTGGCTGTGCGGCATCACGGCCACGCCGCCGCATGCCGAGATCCACAAGACGGCGCTCGGAGCCGAGGAGACCGTCGAGTGGCGGTATGAGAAGGATACGTTGGAGGCCGTCGAGGAGTTACGGCGCGAGGGGTACGTCATCTGCGCCTTGGAGCAGGCCGAAGGCAGCCTCTCGCTCGATCGGTTTTCGGCCCGAGCGCGGCCGGAAATACGCCGTCGTGATAGGTCATGAGGTGAAAGGCGTCAGCCAGCGCGTCGTCGATCGTTCGGACGTATGCATAGAAATCCCGCAGCGCGGCACGAAGCATTCGCTCAATGTGTCCGTCGCTGCGGGAATCGTTTTGTGGGAATTTTTTTCAAGGGGTTGACCCCGTCTGAATCACTCCTCGGTTCTCAAGAAAACTTGGTCGGAAGCCCCTGACTTTGGCTCCATCGAGGGGAGAGAGGAAAACAGCTCCTCAAATAGCTCCGCATTGCACCAACAGCACGACTCGTTCGGTAAGGGCATCCTTGCCGTTCGGGTCGTACTTCGTTTTAAGGCTGGCGCCAAACATGCCGGCGAAGATGTTCCAGAACCCTGCTCGGAAACTGCCCGGGTAAGCCTTGGCCAGGTTGTAGCTCGACTGATGGCATTCGCGGTCGACGAGCTTAATGAGCAGCTTGCCCTGCGACAGGGTGAGCTTCTTCAGCTCCGGCTTGTATTGCGCGTAGAGCTCCTTTTTCCATACGCTTGAGGTGCGCCTGCTTCGACTTCTCGTCCGGGAGCGTTTCGATGTATTCGTACGTCTCGATCAGCGTCTCGTAGATCAGGCGAGCGTAGGGCAGGGTGCGCTTGACGTCGCGCACAAGCTTGTTGTACTGCTGCCGCTCTTTATCGTTCTTGAACGTGAGTTCGGGGAAAACGTAAACCGTCGGCAGGTACACATGTGGGATGGTGTCGCCGTTCTCCACCGAGCCCAGCGCATAGCCGTCGGGGATGACGATGCGTATGCGTTTCGAACCCGCGTCGATCGTGAGCCGCTGCTTTTGTGCGGCCGCACTTCCCGCGAGACAGAACAGGGCGAGCAGGGTGAGGATTGCGTATCTGCAACGTTTCATCATCGTGATCCTTTGCTTATCCGTTTATTCCTCAACGATCTTCATCGACCGAATGACCACATCCTCCAGCGGCCGATCTTCCCTTGCCCGTAGGCACGACTTGGATGCTGTCCACCACGTCCATGCCGTCTATCACCTCGCCGAAGACGGTGTAGGCATTGTCAAGGTGAGGCGTGCCACCTTCGGTCATGTAGACCTCACGCTGCTCGGGTGTGAACTTGATGTGCTTCTCCTGCTCCATCTTGTCCAGCCCTTCGGCGGTGAATTTCTTACCCTCGACGATGTAGAAGTTCGTGGACGACGACGCCCGCTCGGGGTTGATATCATCGCCCCAACGCGCTGCGCCTACTTGTCCGCGCTTATGATACAGTTTGGGGAAAAGGATCTCGGCCGGCACGGTATAGTCCGGTTCCCCTTCTTTTACTTTCATCCCTTTCGGAGCCTCCTTCATGTCGATATGTCCCGCTTGGATCATAAAATCCTTGATCACGCGGTGAAACAAGACGCCGTCGTAGAGGTGACTCTTGACCAGCTTGACGAAGTTGTCGCGATGGTGCGGCGTCTCGTTATACAGTTTGATGGTGATCACGCCTTTGTTGGTGTCGATCGCCACCTTCGTCTCTTTCTCTTGCGCCGATGTTCCGAGCGCACACATGCCGCACAGCAAGGCGGCTAATAGCATTCTTTTCATCATGACTTTGTTGGGGTTAGTGGTTGTCTTTATCGGAATACGCATGAAAAACGGTTCCGTATAGGCTTATCGTATGCTTTGGAAGAGTCCCGTGGCGGGATATTCTCCCGCGTCGGTCAGGGCGCGCAGCCGACGGACCACTTCGGCGCGATCCTCAGCGTAGGTGACGCCGAACCACGAGGACGTGGTGTCGAGCACGCGAACGCGCGCCGTGCCACTCGTGATCAGCTCGTTCACCGCCCAAGGGATGTAATACTCCGCGCGTTCGTCCGTGGCGTGCTCCGCAAGGAAGCGACGGAAATACGTTTCTGTATGTGCGAAATAGTCTGGCGTGAAGCCCCACATGTTCATCGAAACGGGCGTATCGTCGGGGAGCACCTGCGGTGTGCCGTGTTCGTCGGTGAAGCGGACTTGGCCGTCCACACGGGCGATGGCGGTTCGCTCCACGATGCCGGTCAGGTAGCCCTTTGCATCCGTCGTACAGACGCCGCGCGAGACGGTTCCGCTCGGGCTGAGCGTGTTGCCGACGCGAAAGCCGACCATGCAATAATCGCCCTCTCGACCCGCCGTTTCGGCCAGCGCACGAGCGAGCGTGGCGAAGCTGTCACGGCCGTAAAAATCGTCCGCATTGATCACGGCAAAGGGTTCGCGGATGGCGTGGCGTGCCATCCACACGGCGTGGTTCGTGCCCCCAGGTTTGGTGCGCCCCGGCGGACAGGTGAAGCCGTCGGGCAGATCGTCCATCGATTGAAAGACCACCTCCGTGGGGATGTGATCGGCGTAGCGCGACAGTACACGGGCGCGGAAGTCGGCCTCAAAATCGCGCCGGATAACGAACACGACGCGGCCGAAGCCAGCGCGTGCAGCGTCGAAGACGGAGTAGTCCATGATCGTCTCGCCGTCCGGACCGACGCCGTCCAGCTGCTTCAGACCTCCGTAGCGGCTGCCCATGCCGGCAGCCAGTATGCACAAAGTGGGTGTCATAATGAATAGGTGGTTTATGTAGGGCAGGCCCTCTCTGGGTCACCCGAAAATTTTTGGCGGCAAATGTAGGGGCGTATGTGATACGTTCCCTCCGGCCTCTGGGCGCACCGGTGTGACAGCTCGTTTTTCCGTCACGCAGTTGGGAGTTCGACGTAAGCAATCATCTCCGTCAAGCGACTTTTTTTGGCGTCGCTGCGTGCCAGCGGTCCCCGTCAAGCGACTTTTTGGCGTCGCTGTGAGCCAGCGGCCTCGTCAAGCGACTTTTTTAGCGTCGCTGCGTGCCAGCGGCCTCGTCAAGCGACTTTTTAGCGTCGCTGTGAGCCAGCGGCTCCGTCAAGCGACTTTTTGGCTTCGCTGTGAGCCAGCGGCTCCGTCAAGCGACTTTTTAGCGTCGCTGTGAGCCAGTGGCTCCGCCCGAGCGACTTTTTGGCGTCGCTGTGAGCCAGCGGCCCCGTCAAGCAACTTTTGGCGTCGCTGCGTGCCAGCGGCTCCGTCAAGCGACTTTTTGGCGTCGCTGCGTGCCAGCGGCCCCGTCAAACGACTTTTTGGCGTCGCTGTGAGCCAGCGGCCCCGTCAAGCGACTTTTTGGCGTCGCTTTCGACCCAGCGGCCCGCCCGAGCGACTTGCGTTGAACTGGTATTAGGCACCATGCATGGCTGCGTCTTGTTTTTCGATTTCTTCGCGGCCCTTATGTACAACACTCCATCATCCAATCCCCATCCCCCGGCCGACTTCCGATACTGCCCGCGCTGTGGCTCGGATACGTTTGCGCCACACGACGAAAAAGTCGAACCGTTGCCCGGCATGCGGCTTCACGTATTATTATAATCCGGCGGCAGCTACGGCTGCCCTCATCCTCAACGACCGCAACGAGCTACTCGTCTGCCGTCGTGCCAACGATCCCGCACGTGGCACGCTCGACTTGCTCGGCGGATTTTTGCGACGTTGGCGAGACGGCCGAGGAGGGCGTAGTTCGTGAGGTGGCCGAAGAGACGGGGCTGCGTGTCCTTCACGCCGATTTTTCTCTTCTCGCTGCCGAACAGTTACCTCTTTTCGGGCTTTGTGGTGGCTACGGTCGACATGTTTTTTTCCGTTGCCGCGTGGCTGAGGACGAGGCCCAGCCGGAAGCGCACGATGATGCGTCGGAATTACTGTGGATACCGCTCGATGCACTTCGCCCCGAAGCCTTCGGACTGGCCTCCATCCAGCGGGGCATTCGCCGCTTTTTTTGGACGGCGCCATGTTCCCCGCTTCATAATCCGTGCGTGCGGTATGAAACGCTTTCTCCCGGCTGAGAAGCTGACGCAACTCACATAAAAACGAATCGGGCAGGGGTGATCTTTTCGATCGCTCTGCCCGATTTTTTTATTTCAACGTATGCGCTTACTGGGCATACCTGTTCAGACCTTGATGCCCCCGTTTTTTTAGGTTACGGATGGCTGTCTCGTCGCCGCGTTCAGCGGCTCGACGATACCACTTGATGGCCTCGGCTTCGTTGCGACGTACACCGCGGCCGGAGGCGTAGATCACGCCGAGGTTGTTCATCGCCGGCAACACGTCGCGGTCGGCTGCGAGGCGGTACCACTTGATGGCCTCTTCGGTGTCTTGCGGTACGCCGCGTCCGGAGAGGTAGTGATTGGCCAGATTGTAGAGCGCCATCGCGTGATTTTTGGGCAGCTGCTCGGCGGTACCAGCGCACGGCCTCGGCGTCGTTTTGTGGCAGTTCGCGCCCCTGTGTCGTAGAGGTAACCGAGCTTGTTTTTGCGCTTTGGCGTCGCCGCTTTCAGCCGCGTTGCGCAGTTGGCGAATGTGTTCCGGTTCCTCCGGCTCGTTGAGTGAGGTGAGAATCTCGTCGATCCGACGGTCGGTTTCTGCGACTCCTTCAGCGGGCGATTCCGTAGGGCGATCGACGGGCGGAGAAGGTGTGGCAGGATCGGCTGTGGTGGTGGGTGCGGACGGTTCAGCTGGGGGATCGGGAGTGAGATCGGCCGGCGGTGCAGGAGGATCAGAGGGCGGCGGGGAGGCGTGAGATCAGTCGATGGTGGCGGGAGCGTGGTGTCGGTCGATGGTCGGGGAGGAGGCGTCGGCGTGTGGTTGCCGTCTTTGGTGAAGAGGCGTAGGGCGGCAGTCCAACGTTGGCCGGGTACGAAGCGGCGCGCCGAGAGATTCTCCTCCGTCACGGTGCTTTCGGGCACATCCATCAGCTCCACAAAGAGGTCTGCGGGCGGTGTACCGTGGAGGGCACGTTCGCAGAAGGGGGCCACGCAGGCAAAATAGTTGCAGCCCCGAAGTCCCGTGCGGATCGTGTCCGCCAGATGTGCGACGGACGAGATGCTTATGTCTGAGATCTGGGATAAAATATGTAGCGTATGAAGCTCAGGGTCGGAGGCGACGTCTTCAGCCCGGAGCTCGTCGATGTATTTGCAGATGGTGCGCAGTTCGGCGCCGGGGAAGAAGGCGCGAGCGTGTAGCGCGGCGCGCTCGAGGCAGCGTGGGGTAGGGTCGATCAGTGTGATGCGTTTGACGGACGTGATCGGCAGACCGCGCTCGCGCAGCAGATCGTGATAAACCATCGCGCCGAGCCCCACGCCGCAACCGTAGTCGATCAGTTCGACGTCGTGCTGAGTAAACGCCTTGGGCAGGTGCGAACAAGCTCTGCGGAGGCGGGCCTCACGTACGGCTCCGAAGGCATATGTGTAAGCGCAGAGGCGTGGCTCGCTGGTCAGTTGGTTGCCGTCTCGCTTGAGTTCGGCGAAGAGATTGTCTCGATCGGCCTCGGGCAGGTCGGTGATAAAGCGATCGGAGAGCGCCCTCACTGATTCACACGTGAGGTGGGGCATTGATCCGATCAGGAACGAATAATTCGTGTCACTTTCAATCATGCGTGTATGGATGGTGGAAAAGAGCTTGAGGCGTGGGAGGAGTGATCAGCAGCGCCCTGCCTTGCGCCCGTCATTAATTATTTATCGTAGTTGATCCAGAGTTAATCTAATTTGAGGACTGCTAGGAAGGCCTTTTGGGGTACTTCCACGGTTCCGATCTGCTTCATACGTTTCTTACCCTCTTTTTGCTTCTCGAGGAGCTTTCGCTTACGTGAGACATCACCTCCGTAGCATTTAGCGGTCACATCCTTGCGGACGGCCTTGATCGTTTCACGGGCGATGATCTTAGCACCGATGGCTGCCTGTATCGCGATGTCGAATTGTTGGCGGGGAATAAGCTCCTTGAGCTTTTCGCACATGCGTCGGCCAAACGACACGCTGTTGTCGAAGTGTGTGAGCGTAGAAAGGGCATCCACGGGCTCGCCGTTGAGCAGTATATCCAGTTTGACGAGCCTCCCCGGGCGGTAATCATGCAAATGGTAATCGAATGACGCATATCCCTTGGAGATGCTCTTCAGTTTGTCGTAGAAGTCGATTACGATCTCGCCGAGAGGGAGGTCGTAGAAGAGCTCGATACGATTTCCCGTGATGTATTCCTGCTTAATAAGCACGCCGCGCTTACCCAGACAGAGGGTCATGATAGGCCCGATGAAAGTGGTTTGGGTGATGATCGAGGCGCGGATGAAAGGCTCGTCGATGTGATCGATAAGCGTAGGGTCGGGGAGGCCTCCGGGGTTGTGCACTTCGGTGCACACGCCTTTGCGGTCATACACTTTGTAAGATACGTTTGGCACCGTGGTGATCACATCCATTCCGAACTCACGTTCGAGACGTTCCTGCACGATCTCCATGTGTAAGAGCCCGAGGAAGCCACATCGGAAGCCGAATCCGAGAGCCACGGAGCTTTCAGGCTGAAAGGTCAGGGAGGCGTCATTGAGCTGGAGCTTTTCGAGCGAGGCACGCAGGTTTTCAAAGTCCTCCGATGCGATGGGGTAGACACCGGCAAAGACCATCGGCTTGACTTCTTGGAAGCCTTCGATACGTTCACTGGCGGGGCGGGCCACATGGGTGATGGTGTCGCCGACTCGCACCTCTTTCGAGGTCTTAATGCCCGAGATGATATAGCCTACATCGCCGGTACGGGACCTCCTCGCGCGGGCTCATTTCGAGCTTCAGGGCGCCCACCTCGTCGGCGTCGTACTCGCGACCTGTAGCCATGAACTTAACCATATCGCCGCGCCGAATCACCCCGTTTACCACCTTGAAATAGGCGATAATACCCCGAAAGGGGTTGAAGACCGAGTCGAAGATGAGGCATTGCAACGGCGCGTCGGGATCACCCTTGGGGGCCGGGATCCGATCGGCCACGGCGTTCAGCACTTCCGCCACGCCCAGCCCGTCTTTCCACTGGCACGAAGGATGGACTCGCGGGGACAGCCGATGAGTTCAATGATTTGGTCTTCAATCTCCCTCAGGCTTGGCGCTCGGGAGGTCGACTTTGTTGATCACCGGGATGATCTCGAGGTCATTTTCGATGGCCATGTAGAGGTTTGAGATCGTCTGGGCCTGAATGCCTTGTGCGGCGTCGACCACCAGCAGTGCACCCTCGCAGGCGGCAATGGAACGCGAGACTTCATACGAGAAATCGACATGCCCGGGCGTGTCGATCAGGTTCAGCACCCACTTTTCGCCTCGATATGCATAGTCCATTTGGATCGCATGGCTCTTGATGGTGATTCCGCGCTCGCGTTCGAGATCCATATTGTCGAGCACCGGGCTTGCATGTCTTTGGGGGATACCGTCTTGGTGTACTCGAGCAATCTGTCGGCGAGGGTACTTTTCCCGTGGTCGATGTGGGCGATGATGCAGAAGTTGCGTATGTGGTTCATATTGTGAAATGTTCGCTTGAGGGGATGATTTCGGCCCGCAAAAGTAAGATAGGATACGGATTGTTGCATTTCCGGCCTCCCCCTTCCGCCGCATGCCCCGAAAAAGCGCCACTGTACGCAGGTCGTCCCTCCGTCAGGCCCTCGAAAGTCCGACGGACGCCGTCGCTCTATTATATAGGTACGTGCGCGTACGTTCATATTTCTCTCCGCTATGCATGCGCCCCCAAACAGCAAAAAAACGCAGGGCTTCAAAACGTGTTACCCGAAGAATGCGCGGAAATTTATCCCCCTCGATTTATGCGACTGAAAAATACAGTGTAGTTCGTGGCTTTACACCTGAGCGGCGCTATTTACCCCGAAAAATGGAGTGTATAAATGAGTGGAACGAGAAAAAACAGCCGCGAAAGGGCAGTGCAGGGGTTAGCGGGGGCGATATTTTGAGGCGATGAGGACGGCTTGCGCGTCGGTGGTGGTGAGGAGGCTGTCGAGCGGGGCATGCGTGTGATCCATATAGCGGCTGACGATGCGGAGGCCAATCCACGCGCCGAGTCGGCCGGGCAATTTGTCGGAGAGGAAGTCTGACGGGCGGTCGAGGAAGTAACGCGCCGTGGCGGTACGATCCGGCATGTAGAGGGCATGGCGCTCGACGATGATCCGCCAGATGTCCGCCTCGCGACGCTCCACTTCGCTCAGCTCATCAGGCGTCCAGCCCATGAGCGTAGTCATGCTGAGGTCGGGCAGGGCACGGAGCACAGCATAGCGGAGGGCACCTTCGTAGATCATCCGGTCGAGCAGCACGGCTTCATTGCCTCGGAAAGGGAATTCGGACATCAGATAGGCCGCCATGAGGTCTGGCGCCACGCATTCGGGGGCCATCCTGCGACGCGCATAGGGCGTGAAGAAGTCGGCATAGAACGGATAGTCGGCGCCGAGGTATTTGTCGATAGAAATGGAGAGTAGGCTGTCTCCCACGAGCACATTTTGATAGAGCCCAGAGACGTGCAGGCAGATCGCGGGCCGACGGTGCCCAGGAAGATCGGCCTCTAAACGGGTGAAGGCCGCGCCGAGCGTGCGGGAAAGAGAGTCGACGACCGAGTCGGTGTATCGCTCGAGGGCGTTGGCATAGAGACGGTGTAGGGTGGGCTCGCTGAAGTAGTCGGAGAGGCGCCCGAAGTAGTCTACGGTCGGCGTGTCCGGGCGCTCGAAGAGGGCCAGGGAGAGGATGCGGAGCATTTCGGGGTAAGTGCGGAGTAGACCGTCGCGCAGGGTGGCCGCACGTGTGCTGTCGGCATCCACATAGGCGAAGAGATCGCGATCAAAGCGAGCGATGGGGGCAGGATCGGCGGTCGAATCCACGTCGGCCGAAGTGGAGTGGCATGACGAGGTGAGGAGCAGGATGAGGGTGAGAAAAAGGAGGGGTTTACGGGTCATTTCTTTAATAGGACTGTGATTCGGAGGGTGAGATCGAAGAAGATCATTTTCGCGTTGCCGTTTTTGAGCGATGTGACGCTCGGCGTCGGCCAGCTCGGCGGCGAAATCGAAGACATTCCGCTCGTTGACATAGGGCGAAAAGCGGGCGGAGAAGGCGGCCTCGTCCGGGCGGAGGTAATTGAGGTCGTCGGAACGGAATCGGCGGACGAAATTCTCCCTAACGAGGTGTTGACAATAGGCCAGAAAGGCGCGCTGCTGCTCGCGAGAGAGGGCGGCAAGCTCGTCGGCGGTCTGCTTCATGGCGCGGACGTCGCGTTTCCGTGCGTTGCGCATGATGCGAATGAAAAAAAGTCGAGGAAAAAGACGCTGGCGCTCGTCGTCGCCCATGGAGCGTTCGGCGGCGAGCAGATCGCCGTGGGCGAGGTGGGCCGTGCGGCGAGCATCGTCGGGGGCAGCCCGTTGCGCTGCTCCAAGGCGCGAGCGAGGGCGTCGGCCTCGATGGGTCGGACGTCGAGCCTTTGGGTGCGCGAAAGGATCGTGCCGAGGATCAAGTCTGGCGCGTCGGAGACCATGAGGATCACGGTGCGTGCCGGGGGCTCTTCGATGAGCTTGAGCAGCTTGTTTGCGCATGCGGCGTGCATGCGCTCGGGCATCCAGACGATCAGCACGCGGTATTGGGCCTCGTAGATCCGGAGGCTCGTCTTGCGGATCATCTGGTCGCTCTCCTCGGCGTAGATTAGAGCCTGCTTGCCGGCGGTCTCCATCCCTGTCGAGCCACTCGTCGAGGTCAAAATAGGTATGCTCGGTGAGCATTTCGCGCCATTCACCGAGGTAATCGTCACAGACGGTCCGCTTCCTCTTTTTGTCAGCGACAATGGGGAAGACGAAATGCAAATCGGGGTGTGCGAGCGCATCATACTGGCGACAGGAATGGCATTTTCCCGCAGGCGTCCGTGTCCGTACGGTCGGAGCAATTCAGATAGCGGGCGTAAGCGAGGGCCAGCGGAAAGGTGCCGCTGCCTGTGCGTCCGCAAAAGAGGCGGGCATGGGGGATGATGCCTTGGCGTGCTGTGTCCGTAAGGCGCGCCTTGAGGTCATCCTGCCCGATAACGTTGTGGAAATACATAGGGAGAACTAAAAATCTACATGCTGAAAAACGAAAACGAGGGCGTAGAGTTGTGTGTGCCCCGATTTTTCTGAGCGAGAAACCGATAGAGCGTGGTGGGTAAAAACGAAAAATGGGGGCGTCCCCGGATGAGCGTCCCCATTTTCACAGTTCACATTAATCTTAATAGATCTCCTTGGCCACGCGGCGGATGCTGTCCGAGGCCATGAGGGTGTAGAAATGGATGCTGGGCACGCCGTGTGCCACCGGTCGCGACACTGGGCTGTGCACCACTCTACGCCGACCTCCTTGGCCTCCTCGTCGGTCCGGCAACGGCCGAGCGCGGCGGCAAACTCGGGCGGGAAGGTGCAGTGGAAGATGCGCGGAATGACCTCCAACTGGTCGCGCAGCACGATCGGCTTGATGCCCGGGATGATGGGCACCGTGACGCCCTCCGCCCGCATGCGATCGACGAAGGCGTAATACTTCGCATTGTCGAAGAACATCTGCGTAACGAGATACTCCGCGCCCTGCTCCACCTTCAGCTTGGCGTATCGGACGTCGTCGTCCATCGACAGGGCGTCCTCGTGCATCTCGGGGTAGCAGGCCATGCCGTATGAGAAGGGCGTCTCGATGTCCGTGATCGGCGAGCCGTCCAGGGGCGATGCCGCGGTTGAAATTGTTGACCTGCACCTGTAGATCGGTGGCGTGATCGTGATAGAGCTCGGCGTTGTCCGGCTCGTGGAGCCGCTTGACGTCGCCGCGGAGCAGGAGCAGGTTGTTTACGCCCGGGAAGTTCAGGTCGATCAGGCCATACTCCGTCTCATCCTTGGTGAAGCCCTTGCAGACGAGGTGTGGCACGGCTGCGATGCCGTAGCGGTTCTGTATGGCCGAGGCGATGGCGACTGATCCGGGGCGCTTGCGCAGGTTGACGGTGCGCACCATGCCGTCCGTGCCGCGCACCTCGATGGCTTCGCTGTGGTGCGAGGTGATGTTGATGTACTTGGGGTCGAAGTCGCGCAGCTTGTCGATGACGCGATAGACGCTCTGGATGCTGTTGCCCTTCAGCGGCGGCAGGATCTCGAACGAGAAGGCCGTGCCTCGGCTCTTGTTGATTAAATCGATGACTCTTTCCATAAATAGGGTAGTTTATAGGGTGGTTTGATCGGGGGGACATACATATAATAAGAGGTGTACATTCACCCGCGGCCCTTTTCGGCGGACAAAAGTAGTACGAGACTCGTCAAGCGGCGGGCGGGGCCGCCTTCCTCTCGTCTTTCTGTTAAAATAATTAAGAGATCAGTCATTGACAGCAGTCAGAGGCATGCAAAACGCGTTTTTCTATCCATTGACAATAGTCAGAGGGGTCTAAAACGTGTTTTGGGACCCATTGACAACAGTCAGAGGTGTCCAAAACGCATTTCTTAGCCCATTGACAGTAGTCAGAGGCATCTAAAACGCATTTTGCATGCCTCTGACTGCTGTCGACGTCTTTTTTTCTTTCGCTATCCGACTTATTTGTACCCGGTTGTAGGGGCGCAAAAGCAGATGCCCCACAGGTATCCGGCCAAATTCGCAGACGCCCCGGGTATCAATAACCAACGATATAACTCCGCTTCAGTCCTCCAGCGTCACGGTGGCGTCACGGACTTCGCCACCAAGGGGCGGGTGATGTTTGGTGACCGTGACGCGTAGGTCGGTCAGGTCAGATCGATAGGCGTGCAGGGCGCGGTGGATGCGTCCGGCCACATGCTCGATCAGACGCGAGGGACGGGCCATCTCGGCCTGCACTCGGTCGTATATTTCGGCATAGTTGACCGTGTCCGACAGCTCGTCCGTCTCCGTGGAAGCAAGGGTGGGCAGGGTGAAGGCCACGTCGACGGTGTAGTATCCGCCGATCACAGTTTCCTGTTCAAAGACGCCGTGATGGGCGTAGAATTTCATGCCGCGTAGGGCGATTTTTCCGTTCATAATCAGAGGTTGTTAGGGGCCATAGGGCCGACTGGTTTTGAGGGCTTCACCCTCGATAATCGTTGGTAGTTACGGCCTTTAGCCGGGTTGCTGCCATGTAGGAATAGATCTCGTCTCTGTTCGTTCTGTCTTTCGCCGCCGGAAAAAAACTGTCTATATTTGCGAAAACCAAACATAAAAAAATCATGGTACGAACAAAGAACGAAGAGATACCGCTGAGTAGCGGTGGGATGCACAATGTGCTGGCCGCGGGAACGGTCGTAACGGGTAGCGTGGCCTCGGAATCGGACTTCCGGTTGGACGGACGTATCGAGGGCGACATCAATTGCAAGGGCAAGATCGTTATCGGCCCTAAAGGGTAGCATAGTCGGTAACATCATCTCCGACAATGCTGAGATCTTGGGCGATGTAGAAGGCTCGATCCGTATCAAGGAGAAGCTGGTCTTCAAGTCGACCGCCATCATCAAGGGCGACATCTTCACGCAAACGCTGGAGATCGAGCCGGGTGCTCACTTCAACGGTACGTGTACGATGTCAGGCAAGGTGGACGATCCGCGTACACAGGGCAACAACAAGTCGAACGTCACGCCGCTCAATAAGAAGTAGCCCTCCCACATCTTTCATTCGTTTCACACACTAATCGCCTTCAATCGGTGCGGTTGCTCTCTCGGAGCATCGCACCGATTTTTTGTTGAATGCCTCAGCTCCGAGTAGCTCCTCGAGTGTGAGGTGCATGCGGTAACGCCAGTAATGATCCGGATCGGCGGGGATGTTGATCCGCTCGCGAGTTGGGTCTGGTGCACGCAGACTACCATCTATTGCCAGCCAGTCCCGGAGAGGGAGGACAGTGAGGATGGAGGCCGCCTGAAGGTGGTCGCGAACGATACACTCAGCGGCTTCGGGCGTAGCTTCTTCATTTTCATTGTGGGTGGGGTAGGATAGGGCCTGCAGGTAGCGGCGGGTGCGTTCGGCATCCTCTTGCCACCAGAGACGCAGCGGCGCCATGTCGTGCGTGGAGGTTGTGCAGACAGAGAGGTAGGGCGCGCGGCGGAGGTCGGTGAACTCCACGCCGTAGATCTTGGAGATGCGCCCCAGCTCAAGACTGAGGATGCGCAGGCGGTCCATGACCTCGTGCACCGAATCGGGGATCATGCCGAGATCTTCGCCACAGACAAGCATGTCGGTCGAGGCCGTCAGGGGGCGGAGGCGACGGAGGGCCGTGTCACGCCAAAAGTCGTGATGACGGACGAAGAAAAAAAGTCGGTATAGAGTCGGTCGAAGGCGATACGATGGGCCTCGGTCAGTGTGTGGTAACGTAGTGAGCGATCGGCCGAAATACGCGGATGGTAATGGCCGGGCGTGTAGGGATCTTCCACGAAGAGCACTTCCTCGGTGAGACGGTAGAGGGCATCGCGCAGATCGATGTCGTTGGTGTTCTGAAACAGTGCGGCGATCTTTTGTTGGGTGTCACAAAGGGCGTTCGGGGCCACATACGCGTTATCGATAGAAGTAAGAAAACGTGCCAACACTTCGTCCGACTTATCACCGAATACTTCGGCGAGGCATTCGCGTCGGATCATAGGGCGGGCATAACGTACATCGAAGGGCAACCCAAAGGCCTCGATCTCGTCCGGGGTGAGGGGAAGAGCCGGACGGAAGTGCCCACAGAGGCCACGCACATAGTCGATCGGTACTTCCCAAATACGGAAGAAACCGAGGATATGGTCGATGCGGAAACAGTCGAAGTATTCGCTGAGCTTACCGAGTCGCGCCTTCCACCATGCGAAACCGTCGCGCTCCATCACCTCCCAGTTGTAGGTCGGGAAGCCCCAATTCTGCCCCACGGCGGAAAAGTCGTCGGGCGGAGCGCCTGCCTGCTGCTGCGGGTTGAAATACGGCGTGTCGGCCCACGCGTCGACGCTGGCCCGGTTGACACCGATGGGTAGATCGCCCTTGAGGATTACACCCCGGCGGCGTGCATAGTCGGCCACGTCGTTGAACTGCGTGTGCAGGAGGTATTGCAGGAAGCAGTGGTAACCCACCTCGCCAGACGTCTTCCACTGTGCATCGAAGAGCGCCCGCACCCGGTCGGCATCGTACGTCGCATCGTTGCCCCAGCGGGTGAAGTCGACCGTGCCGTGTAGGTCGCGGTAGTAACAGAAGACGGCGTAAGGCATGAGCCATGCACGGTTCTTCCTGACAAAACGCCGATAGCCGTCGCTCTGCAACACCTTCGCCCCCGACTCGCTGAAGTAGGTGCGACAATAGTCCAGCTTGCCCTTTAGAACCGCCTCATAATCCATATCCGGCAACGCGTTGAGTTGGCGTTGCATACGTTGAAAGACGGCCGATTGATGCGCGTCTTTTAGCGGCTCGAGGTCGGTCAGTGAGAGATAGATGGGGTGGAGGGCGTAGACAGAGATGGCGCTATAGGGGTAGGAGTCGCGGTAGGTGTAGGTGGCGGTCGTGTCATTCATCGGCAGCACCTGCACGACGGACTGTCCCGTATCGGCGGCCCAGTCGATGAGGAGTCGCAGGTCGTGCAAGTCGCCTACGCCGAAGCTCGTTTCCGATCGCAGGAGAAGACAGGGAATCACCGTGCCAGCACCCTTCCACTGCGGACGTGCGTCGCGGAAGGGTGTTTCTGACACGATCACGACCTCGGACGCTCGCGGCGTACTCCCCGTCCACGTACGGTTAAAATCAGCTTCCCATTGATGGAGTTGGCCGTCGGCATTGCGGAGGATGAACTTGTATTCGAACGGGAGGGTGAGCGTATCCAAGTCTAAGCAGACCTCCCAATCGGGGAAGTGGGCGTCGCTCATCCGTATGGCTCGCGCAGGATCCCAGTTGCCGAGGCTGTCGCAGCTACCGACGATGGCCACGTGCTCATCCTTTCCGACGCGTGGGGCGGACACACGCAGGATGAGGCTACGCGGGTGAGTCGCCTTGGTCGGAGATTGTGGCTCGAGCCTGGCAAAGTGTGCGTGGGTAAAGGCCGCGGTGTAGAGTGGGCTGTCGCCGGGGATAGTCTGCCAACGGTCATGCAGGGTGTAGACAGCGTGAGTCGGGTCGAGCGATACGTGGCGCATCGGTCTCCAAGGCTCGGCAGACGGTTGCCCGTCAGCGTCGACAGATTGGTAGGCATAGTCGGCCTCCAGCAGCGACGTGGGCACATCGAGCGAGAGCGACCAATGCGCCCCGTCGGTGGAGGTCAGCGGTAGACCCGCGGCGGGGTCAGCACCAGCAGCTGTCGCGATGCCTCGGCTGACAAGCTGCACGGTGTGACCCGTCGGTGCGGGGTAGAAGAGGTGGAAAGTGAGGGTCATAGGGGAAAGATTATCCGCACTCCGTGGCGCCGCAGTTGGCGCAGAGCAGGCAGCCTTCTTGGTAAACCAGTGTCTCGCTGCCGCAGTTGGGGCACTCTTGACCCTTCACCTCCGTGCCGTTCGGGAGGTACTTCTTCAGCGCACGCGCCACACCGTTCTTCCACGTGTTGATCGATTCATTGTTCAGCTCCATCTCCTGCACCAGCTTGATAACCTGCGTGATGGGCATGCCGTAGCGCAGGACACCGGAGATCAGCTTCGCGTAGTTCCAATACTCCGGCTCGAACTTGCTGTCGAGGCCTTCGAGCGTCATCTTGAAGCCGCGCTTATTCTTGAACTGGAAGTCGTAATGCTTGCGACCATCGGAGTCGTAACTCTTGATGATGGAGCCTTTCTCGACCGTCTTGGGCAACATGATGCCCTCTTCGTCGTCGGCCAGACCGGTGAAGATCTCGTAGGGGCGACCGTTGAGCAGGCCCACGAAGGCGATCCATTTCTCGCGGTTGTTCTGAAACTTCACCACGTCAGCGTCAAGCTCTGCCGGGCGGGTGGAGACGATCTGCGGGGAGCCATCTTGGTCTCTCCCTTCTTCTTCTTGTCCTCGGCAGAGATGAGCACGCCGGCACGTGATCCGTCGCGATAGACGGTGCAACCCTTGCAACCCGAGCGCCAAGCCTCGACGTAGAGCTGATCTACGAGGTCCTCAGAGACGTCGTTCGGCAGGTTGATCGTCACGCTGATCGAGTGATCGACCCAACGCTGGATGCGGCCTTGCATCTTCACTTTCTGCACCCAGTCGACGTCGTTCGAAGTGGCCTTATAATAAGGTGAGTGCGCGATCATGTCGTCGATCTCGGCCGAGGTATACTTCTTGGCCGCCGGGTAGCCGTTGGCCAGCATCCAGGTGACGAACTTGTGGTGGAAGACGACGTACTCCTCGAAGGCGTCGCCCGTCTCGTCCACATAATCTATATGTACGTCCGTGTCGTTCGGGTTCACCTTGCGGCGGCGTTTGTAGACGGGCAGGAAGACGGGCTCGATGCCAGACGTGGTCTGCGTCATGAGGCTCGTGGTACCGGTGGGGGCGATGGTGAGGCAGGCGATGTTGCGTCGGCCGAACTTCGTCATGCGTTCGTAGAGGGCCGGATCGGCTTCGCGCAGGCGGGCGATGAAGGGGTTGTTCTTCTCTCGTTCGGCGTCGTAGATCTCGAAGGCGCCACGGTCGCGGGCCAACTCGACAGACGAGGAGTAGGCGGCCAAGGCGAGTGTCTTCTGTATCTCTTCGGCCACGTCGGTAGCCTCTTCCGTACCGTAACGGAGATTGAGGGCTGCCAACATGTCACCCTCGGCGGTGATGCCTACGCCGGTGCGTCGGCCCATGAGTGTCTTGCGACGGATGCGCTGCCAGAGCTCGCGTTCGGCACGCTTAATCTCGTCGGCTTCGGGGTCGGAATCGATCTTCTCGAGGATCTTGTCGATCTTCTCAGACTCGAGGTCGATAATGTCGTCCATGATGCGTTGAGCCAGACCGACGTGCTTCTTGAACAGGTCGAAGTCGAAATGGGCATCGGGTGTGAAGGGGTTGACGACGTAGGAGTAGAGGTTGATAGCCAGCAGTCTGCAGCTGTCATAGGGACAGAGGGGATCTCGCCGCAGGGGTTGGTGGAGACGGTGCGGAAGCCGAGGTCGGCGTAGGTGTCGGGCACGGATTCGCGCAGGATGGTGTCCCAGAAGAGCACGCCCGGCTCGGCTGATTTCCATGCGTTGTGGATGATCTTCTTCCACAGCGAGCGGGCGCTGATGTCCTTTTTCACCATCGGATCGGGGCCCGCGATAGGGTATTGCTGGCGGTAGGGGGTGTCGTTGATGACGGCTTGCATGAACTCGTCGTCGATCTTGACTGACACATTGGCGCCCGTTACTTTGCCTTCGGTCATCTTGGCGTCGATGAATGATTCGGCGTCAGGGGTGCTTGATGGAGACGGTGAGCATGAGGGCTCCGCGTCGGCCGTCCCTGAGCCACCTCACGGGTGGAGTTTGAATAGCGCTCCATGAAGGGCACGAGGCCGGTGGAGGTGAGCGCGGAGTTCTTCACGGGCGAGCCTTTGGGGCGGATGTGCGAGAGGTCATGGCCGACGCCGCCGCGTCGCTTCATGAGCTGCACCTGCTCCTCGTCGATGCGGATCACGGCGCCGTAGGAGTCGGCGTTGCCCTCGACGCCAATCACGAAGCAGTTCGAGAGCGAGGCGATCTGATGGTCGTTGCCGATGCCGGTCATGGGGCTGCCCACGGGGCACGATGTAGCGGAAGTGGTCGAAGAGTTCGAAGAGCTGGTCTTCGGTGAGCGGGTTGGGATACTTGCGCTCCACGCGGGCGATCTCGCGGGCGAGGGCGGCGGTGCATGTCGGCGGGCGACTGCTCATAGATGTTCCCGTAGGCATCTTTCAATGCGTACTTGTTGACCCAGACTTTGGCGGCCAGTTCGTCGCCAGTGAAGTAGTCGAGCGATGCGGCGTAGGCCTCGTCAAAGGTGTACGTTTCCGTCTCTGCGCCCATGAAGTGAATCTTTTTCATTGAGGGTGTATATGTATGCGTTTGTAGATTCGTTTTGTGCCGCAAAGGTAGACTTTTTCTCTATGTCTCGTTTGTGGAAAGAAGACACCTAAAAGATGGCGCAAGTGAAGAAGTTTCCCGAAACGATTCTCTAATCCGCTATAAACAAGCGTATAATGATTTTTGAGTAGGCCGAAATGTTGTCCAAAAAAAGAATCACCCGGAAAAAGAACAATCGACATTCCCAAGCATCTTGCGAATTACTTTTTCAACAAGTTATTATCTGGCTTGAGGCACTTGGTAGAGGGGCCGGTGGGATGAAACGAGCCTATCTGAGAGGCAGCGAAGACATGAAATCGCGTTCCTCACTTTTGGATATGACCCATGTGGGCCTACTTTTTGCGACCGATGAGGACATCATCATAACCCATAACGATCACATACACATTAAAAAAAGAAAGGAACATCACCCATGGCATTAGACAATTTGATTTCGGTTTCATTCACCGACGAGGAGCTGACGAAGATCTCCACCGCCATTGAGCAGATCAACACGATACTCAAGGGCAAGGCTATCAACCTTACGCCCGAGGATCGCCGACAGTATGGCAGCATTGCCGACCGCAATAAGTTGCTGGTAGACAAGGCTAAGTTTTACATGGAGAAGGCGCCGCACACCGTGCCGAAGACGATCGACAAGGCCGAGTTCGACCGCGACTATGCGGCGCGTGGACAGGTGGAGACACCACTCCGCGAGCTGACTATGGTGGCCGAAAAGCTGCGCGACACGAAGACGCTGCTCGATTACGACAACTTGCAAGTGGCACAGGCCTATTATCGTTACGTGAAATTCTTAGCCGAGCAGAACGAGCCGGGCACGACGACCATCTATCAGGATCTGAGGCAGCACTACCACGGAGGTAGAAAGGCTGAGGGTAAGGAGAAAAAGCCGGGAGACAAGAAACCGGAGGGTAAGAAGCCAGAGGACAAGAAGCCGGACGATAAGAAAAAAAGCCCGATAACGGCGGCCCCTGATATCCACCTGCCGGAGGAATAATAGGAGAGCTATACACGCGATCCATATGACATTCGGAATCTATCCCACTGGGGGTAGGTTCCGAACGTGTTTTTACCCCTTTCCGAACGTGGTCTAATGACGTTCCGAGGTGGGTGTAATGACGTTCTGAACGTAATTAAATACCCTTCCGAGGTGGTCGTAATCACGTTCCGGACGTGATTAAATACCCTTCGGAGCGGTATTAAATACCCTTCAGGACGGTATTAAATACCCTTCAGGACGGTATTAAATACCCCTCGGAACGGTATTAAATACCCTTCAGGACGGTATTAAATACCCCTCGGGACGGTATTAAATACCCCTCGGAACGTATTGCGACACGTTCTGAGGCCCCCGCTAAGAGGAGGGAAGGGCAAGCCCCACTCACCCCGACTATTCAAAATCGCTAAAGAGGTAGTCCACAAGGCAAGCGATAGATATGATCACCAATCCAAGGCCTGATAATATCAGCATGGTGTGCAGAAAGCTAACACCACTCATCCTTAATATGTTACCAAGCACTATCACTGTAATAGAAACACCTGCGATAGAGAGCAACCCCATGAGAGAAAGGCCTCGTTTCTTCACCTTTAGCTCTCGACCGCAGCCTCGACACGTCACGGTCTTTTTCATGCCAAACATATCCCTCAGGCGGAGCCTATTTCCACAATGGGGGCACGCGCATCTTTTTGGGCTTGCTTGTACGCATAACGCGGTGTTTTTTTAGTCTTGAATATCGCACTCGGAGGGAGGCCCGTCAATCGTCGGTGTCGGCCGTGATGACGCCGATCTCGCGAAACCAGTCCTCGGCGCGGTCGGGCCAACTGTTGACCATCGCGCCCGTGTCGCGCAGCCCGTAGCCGTGCCCGCCGCGGCTGTAGAGGAATAGCCAGGCGCGCACGCCGGCCGACTTCAGGGCACGATAGTAAGAGAGGCTGCCGTCGATGAAGGACTTGTCGTCCTCGGTTTGCACGATCATCGTCGGGGGGGTGCGCTTCGTGACGCGCAGCTCGGGCGCCGTCTGCAAACAGCTGTCGGTGGCGTGGGCCCCGAGGTGGGAGGGGTAGACGAGGAGGCAGAAGTTGGGGCGACAGGAGGCTTTGTCGACGGCCCGCAGCGGGTAGGTGCGGCGGTCGAACTGTGTGGCGGCCAGGGCGGCCAGGTGTCCGCCGGTCGAGAAGCCCAGCACGCCAATGCGCTCCGGGTCGATGTTGAGCGAGGCACGATGGGCGCGCACGTAGCTGATGGCGCGTTGGAGGTCTTCGAGGGGTGCCTCGTAGGGGCGGTCGGCCCTCACGTTGGGGCACGCGATATTTGAGCAGCACGGCCGTGATGCCCAGATCGTTGAGCCAGAGGCAGGCCTCGTCGCCCTCCAGGTCGTAGGCCAAGAGGTCGTACCCGCCGCCCGGGCAGACGATGACGGCCGATCCAGCGGCAAACTCCTGCGGGGGTTGATAGATGGTGATCGTGGGTTGGCTGACGTTCGTGATGCGCAGCACGTTTCCACCGGCCACGCGGTTGCCATCCGTATTTCTTTTTTTCGGCCACGGTGTCGGCGCCGCCGGGCACGCCTTCGGGAAAAGAGTTTGATGGGTTTGTCCTGCGCCGCGGCCGTCTGCATATAGCCCACGCAGACGCATAAGAGGATAAAGTGCTTCATCGCTCAATCGTTTGTTTTAGGGGAGAAAGGGGGAGAATCGTGTAGAAAAAAAGGAGGGGTGGGATACATTATATATATATGTGGGAACACGGGGGGGGAGGGGCATCGGCCGCTCCGCCCCACGCTTCACTTCTTGACGATTTCTTTTTCTTCCTGCATGTCCAGCTCGTTCTTGTCCTGGTCGTAGAATTTGTATTCCAGGAAGGCGAGGCTCTGGTCGGGTACGACCTTGAGTTGGTGCGTATATTTCATCTTCCACTTCATGGCCAGTGAGAAAATGCCCTTGTTGATGTAGGCCGCCACGTAGGGGTGGACGTTGAGGGTGAGTCGCTTCACGTTGTGGCGGTTGACGAGGCAGTCAATCTTGCCCTCAAGGTTGTCGGTGAAGAGGATGGACGACTTGACCACGCCTGTACCGAAGCATGAGGGGCAGCTTTCGGTGGTCTGCACGTCGAGGATGGGGCGCACGCGTTGGCGTGTGATCTGCATGAGGCAGAATTTGCTTAAGGGGAGGATGTTGTGCTTGGCGCGATCATTGGCCATCGCCTTGGTCATGTGCTCGAAGAGTTGCTGGCGGTTGGAGGCCTCGGTGAGGTCGATGAAGTCGATGACGATGATGCCGCCCATGTCGCGCAGTCGGAGCTGTCGGGCGATCTCTTCGGCGGCGGCGATGTTGACGTTGAAGGCCGTCTTTTTCCTGCTCGGTGTTCCCCTTGACGCGGTTGCCACTGTTGACGTCGATGACGTGCATGGCCTCGGTGTGCTCGATGATGAGGTAGGCGCCGCCTTTGTAGGTGACGGTGCGGCCGAAGAGCGACTTGATCTGCTTCGTGACGCCGAAGTTGTCGAAGATGGGGAGCTCGCCGGTGTAGAGTTTGACGATTTCTTTCTGTTCGGGAGCGATGAGGGCTGACGTAGTCGTAGACGCTCTCGAAGACGTGTTGGTCGTTGACGTAGATGTTTTTGGAACGAGGCGTTGAAGATGTCGCGCAGCAGGGCGACGGTGCGGGCCGTTTCCTCGTAGATGACGAGTGGGGCTTTCGTCTTGGCGGCCACTTTGAGGATGTTGTCCTCCCAGCGTTTCTGTAGGATGCGCAGTTCGCCGTCGAGTTCGGCCACGCGTTTGCCCTCGGCGGAGGTGCGGACGATGACGCTGAAGTTTTTTTCGGCTTTACGCTTTGGATGAGTTGGCGAAGGCGGGCTCGCTCTTCGCTCGATTTGATTTTTGGTGGAGACGGATATTTTTGTCCGCAAAAGGGGATCAGGACGAGGAATCGTCCGGCGAAGGATATTTCGGCCGTCAGTCGTGGGCCCTTTGTCGAGATGGGTTCTTTGGCTATTTGCACCAGTATCTCGTCGCCCACGGTTAGGGGCGTCGCCGATGGTGCCGTCCTTATCGATGTCGGGCTGTAGGCTGACTTTCTGCACGGGCTGTCGGCGTTTAGGGTCGCCCCGCCACTGCTTGAGGAACTTCTGTTGCGTCTTGAACGTGGGGCCCAGGTCTTGATAGTGCAGGAAGGCTTCCTTTTTATATCCCACGTCGACGAAGGCGGCGTTCAGCCCCGGCAGTAGCTTCTTGATGCGTGCCAGATAGATGTTGCCCACGGCGAAGGAGTCGCTCTGCTGTTCCTTTTGCAGTTCCACCAGGCTCCTGTCCTCGAGTACGGCGATCGAGATCTCGTCACGCTTGACGTCTACAATTAATTCGCTTACCACAATTTGATCTTGTTGCTTATTCGTGTATATATGAAATGGAAGAACAAACGTAAAAGCTGAGCGCTCAGAGTTTGTTCTTCCAAAAGTTCCCGGGTTGAGACTTACTTCTTCTTATGCCGATTCTTTTTCAGTCTCTTCTTACGCTTGTGCGTGGACATCTTGTGTCTCTTTCTTTTCTTTCCGCTTGGCATGACTTTGAATAATTAAATGGGTTATATAAGTGTTCCTGTTTTATTTGTTCGCTACTTGATTCATGAAGATTCGAGCTGGCTTGAATGACGGGATGTCGTGCTCGGGAATGATCATCGTGGTGTTCTGTGAGATGTTTCTGGCGGTCTTTTGTGCGCGTCTCTTGACGATAAAGCTGCCAAATCCACGGAGGTATACGTTCTCGCCTGCTGCGAGTGATTTCTTTACCTCTTCCATGAACGATTCCACGCTTGTCAAGACCGTATTTTTTTATCTATCCCCGTGCTCCTTGCGATCTCGCTTACAATGTCTGCTTTGGTCATATCTCTATTATAGTTATATATAATGTATCCGTCTAATATTTTTGGACTGCAAATATATAGCCATTTGAATAATCTGGAAGGGGGCGCCAAAAAAACAGTCCGCGGGGAGGGACGAGCCGTTCGTTCCGGTGGGGGAGGGGTCAGAGCTTGCCGCCGTATTCGTAACCGAGGTCGTCGAGGGCGGTGCGGAGGCGGTCTTCGGTCACGTCGCCTACGACGGTGGCGGTGCCGGTCGGGAGATCGACGCGAACGGACGTCACGCCGTCCAGTTCAGAGAGTCCTTTTTCTACGCGAGCCTGACAATGGCTGCAACTCATTCCGTTTATTCTAATTCTCATTTCCATATTGGCTTATTCCTTTCTTATTCTATTGGCTGTCGGCCTGTTCCGGCAGCGCGGCGCAAAAATAGACCGAAAACGCGGAGTGAAAAGCCGCGGATAAGCTAAACGGTATCCGCTTGCCGCTCGGGAATGCTCCGGAAACAGTGTATCTAAGCCGAAACCGCCCGGGAATGCTCCAGAAACAGTGATTCTAAGCCGAAACCGCCCGGGAATGCTCCAGAAACAGTGATTCTAAGCCGAAACCGCCCGGGAACGCTCCGGAAACAGTAATTCTAAGCCGAAACCGCTCGGGAGTGCCCCAGAAACAGTGTATCTAAGCTGAAACCGCCCGGGAATGCTCCGGAAACAGTGATTCTAGCTGAAACCGCTCGGGAACGCTCCGGAAACAGTGATTCTAAGCTGAAACCGCTCGGGAATGCTCCGGAAACAGTGATTCTAAGCCGAAACCGCCCGGGAATGCTCCGGAAACCGTGTATCTAAGCCGAAACCGCCCGGGAAGGACTTGACGAAAGCGATCAGCGGGGTGGAATTTGGAAGGACGCGCCTGATGCTACCTTTGCGGCCGTCAGCCCGACACCCGGGGTGACGCAAATCGGACTACATATATTATAGGTATACATTTTCAGATGAATCATTTAGAATGCGTGACTGCGCAGCGAAACCAGTGGTATTGGTATCTGCTGATCCTCTTCCTGAGTTTCCTCATTTCAAACACCCTCGGCACCATCCCCTATATGGCCGTCCTTGTGTGGAACATCCTGCGGTCGGGGGGGCTGCAAAACATGTCGGAGACGCTCTCCGGTGGCAACCTCTCGTTTTTTTGACCGAAGGGATTGACTCAAACCTGATGCTTTTCGTGATGCTTTTTCGCCTTCGTGATCCTGTTGGTGGCGGGCGCTTACCTGATCCAGCAGCTGCAGGGGCGCACGTGGCGGATGGTGGTCAACGGGACGCAGCGGGTGCGCTGGAGTCATTTCTTCGGTGGCTTTGCCGTGTGGGGCGTCATCAACGTGATCTCGATGGCTGTGGGCTACGTTACGGATCCGGGCAATTTCGAGTTCCGCTTTGATGCCGCGCGGTTCATCCCGCTGGTGCTGGTAGCGGTGACGATGATCCCGATCCAGTCCGCCTCGGAGGAGTTCTTCTTTCGTGGCTATCTGGCTCAGGGCGTGGCCTCGTGGACGGGCAGTCGGTGGTGGGCGCTGGTGTTGCCGTCCGTGTTGTTTGGGCTCATGCACGCGGCCAACCCGGAGGTCGCCCAGTATGGTTTCTGGGTGATGATGCCGCAATACATCCTCATGGGTGCGGCCTTCGGATTGGCGGCGTTGCTCGACGACGGCATCGAGGTGGCGATGGGGGCACATGCGGCGAACAACCTCTGCGGCGCCCTGCTGACCACGTATGAGGGGGCGGCGATCCAGACGGACGCCCTCTTCATGGTTCGTGAGCTCAACCCCATGGCGGATCTGCCGGAGCTGATCTTTTCGGGGGCGCTATTCGTGGGCATTTTGGCATACCTATATAAATGGCAGTTCGGGGTGCTCCGCCGACCCGTGCCGCCTCCCTTCAAATACGTCTGAAGCTCACCCCGAACAACGCCCCCCCCTCTCTTGAAATAAGAAGCGATGGCTTACAGCTTACGTACCTACTTGCCGTTCTATCGGCGCAACCTCAAGGTGGCACTCCCGATTGTGTTCTCACAGCTGGGTGGCGCCCTCGTACAGTTGGTCGACACGCTCATGGTCGGCCGGATAGGCACGGTGCCGTTGGCTGCGGTCTCATTTGCCACCTCTGTATTCATCATCGGCTTTGTGTTCTCCATCGGCATACTGATGGGGCTTACCCCGTTGGTGGGCATGGCCTACATGCGCGGCGACCGCACCCGCGTGACGGATCTCTTCCAAAACTCGCTCACACTGGCCACCCTCTCGGCTATCTTCATGTGCAGCATCCTCTTGGGGGTCATCCACCTGATGCCTTACATGGGGCAGGACGCGGCCGTGGTCGAGACGGCCATCCCTTATTTCAAGACGCTTGTCTTCAGCCTTATCCCCTTCCTCTATTTCACCGCCATCAAGCAGTTCCTTGAGGGGATGGGCAACACCATGATAGCGATGGTGATCACCATCATCTCCAACCTCATCAACGTCCTTTTTAACTACCTACTCATCTTCGGCAAGTGGGGTTTCCCCGAGCTGGGTGTGCTGGGCGCGGGCGTCTCGACGCTCATTTCCCGCCTAACGATGCCCCTCATGTTCCTCCTTGCCATCCGTCTGCGGGGCGAGTGGTGGGCCTATTTCCGTGCCTTTCGCATGCACCTCTTCAGTTGGCGCCGCCTCATCGAACTCGTGAAAGTCGGTGCCCCCATCGCGGCCCACATGTTGCTCGAGGTACTTGCCTTTGCGCTCTCGGCCATCATGGTCGGTTGGCTCGGCGCTACGCCACAGGCCGGCCATCAGATCGCGCAAAACATGTCGCACCTCACCTATATGATCGTGCTCGGCATCGGTGCCGCGACCACCGTCCGCGTCAGCCACCAGCTCGGCGTCCTCGACCTCGAGGCTGCGCGCAAGGCCGGCAACGCCTCCGTCCATCTCTGCCTCGTCTACAACACCCTGGCCGGCACCCTCCTCATCACCTTCCGCCATGCCATCGCCTCAGCCTTCACCTCCGACCCTGCCGTGATCGAGATCGGCGGACGCCTCCTTATCATGGCCGGCATCTTCCAAGTTTCAGACGGCCTACAGACCATCGGCGCCGGCATCCTCCGCGGCCTCACCGACGTGAAGATCGTCATGTACTACGCCTTCATCGCCTACATCTGCATCAACATTCCCTTCGGCTATCTCTTCGGCTTTGTCTTCCACCTCGGTGCCGTTGGCGTGTGGGCCGCCTTCATTTTCGGACTCAGCGTGGCCGCTGTCCTCTTCCGTCTACGCTGCCGCAAAATGTTTCGCCAGCTCGAAGCATCGGGCAAATACGCCGTGAAAATCGCTTAGTCGATCCTTCCTCCCCCTCAATATTTGCGAACCTCTCCCTGATACGTCCGGGACGTGGTGTTAGTACGTTCCGAACGTAGTGTAATACGTTCCGAGGCGGCCATCGATACGCCCCGAACCATCCCCTGGATAGGTTCTTGACGTGGTCTCAACAAGTTCCGAAGCGGTCATTGATATGTTCTGGACGTAGTCCCGATGCGTTCCGATGTAGTCATTGATAGGTTCCGAACGTAGTCTTGATACGCTCGGAACCTATTATCGGGTACTTCGGAATGTATCGAAGACCACTTCAGAACCTATTGGCGAATGGTTCAGAGGAACTCGCTGGGTATTTCCGTAAGGGGTAAAACACGTTCCTAATCCGCCGTCTGATACATTTCTAACACGCCCTCATTCACCTTCTCATCGATACACAACAATATCACAAATACTAATGTATACATGTATATCTGTATACAACACTGCATGGATTTACAGATGTTCGACCTGCCGTATTCTATGGTTCTTATTAGAATATACGAAAGTATACCTTCATTCTCCTATTGTTACATCTTCTTGCTATGGTTATACATGTAAACAACGTCCAACATATATGTTGATAAACACCAATCTATACCTTATATAATGCATAATCATATCTATATATCAGCGTTTTATGCATGATGAATCAAGTGATCATTCAAATATAAATCGGGCCGGAGTCTGTACCAGAGTATATATAGCTGGATGGATAGGTGTATGAGGAGCAATAATACGCTTGTCATCAATTAAATATGGATGATATGAGAAAGTGATTTATACGGGCCATATCATTACACTATGCGCAAGTCATACATATAATAGATACAATCATATATCCGTAACACATAAATGTATACTGCGTGAAATATACAATCATATCTTCTCAAAAATCGAATTACCATATATCTTTGTATATCCATTTTGCGAGATAGATAGTAGATGTGTAAAGCAACAATTGTGTATTATGAGTGAGAAAGAGAGAATTATGCAAGTGATGGCCCAAAAAGGGTTTACAGCATCACAGTTTGCTGAGGCGATAGGCATTCAGCGTGCGGCTATGTCGCATATCACATCCGGGCGTAACAACCCGAGCTTAGACGTGATGAAAAAGATCTTGGAGCGTTTCCCTGATATCAGTCCGGATTGGCTACTGATGGAAAAAGGACCAATGAAGCGCGGCTCACAGCCAGTAGCTACGCCGATGGAATCGACGACACCCCCTCCGGCGCCCAGCCTCTTTGTGGGCCTTCCCCTGCAGCGACACCTACCGAATCGTCGGCTGACTTTACGCCTGAGCTGCCCGAGCAACCGAAAACCATCGCCCGAGGAGTTGAGCGAATCCTACTCTTCTATTCCGACGGCACGTTCGAATCGTTCGTTCCGGAGAGAAAGGAGCAGGGGGAGGTGTAGTCGTCCCTCTGCTTGGGTAGGGATTAGGCAAAAGGTTTTCTACACAATAACCCAACGCGATGCAACGTTTCGTACACAAACGCATCATCAGGGCAAAAAGTAGAAAAAAACATGAAGGCATTACTGTTATCATTCTTTGTGGTCGTCTTGTGCTACTCCCTCTTTCTTGACGAGGAGCAACAAGCCGCTCCTTCAGATAGAACCAACAAAACGACCATGCAAACGGAGGCGTACGACTATGTTCAAGGGCACGATACGACCGCTTTTTTTATGCTATCACCTCCCTCCCTTGGTCCTGACAGCTGGTAGAGTCGCCATCAGGGTCACGAAAAGTTGCAAGCGGAAACTCACTCGGTTTCTACTTGCAACTTTTTTTTGCTCTGCAACGAATTGTGTGAGGTAAGGTTTACGGGGGGCGCGTAGGGTGATTCGGCGGCGGGAAGGCGTTTTTCGAAGTCTGAGATCGGTTTCGCGTTTCAGTTTGGCGTTTCGTGAAACTGGAGATCGACTTCGTGTTCCGGTTTGGGGCTTCGCTAAGTCCGGGATCAGTTTTGTGTTTCAGGAGGCGGAATAACGAGAAGCTGAGTCCTCACCCCGACCTTTGTTTTTATGGTGCCAGAAGGAAATGACTCCACGAATAATCACCCACGAGGTGTAGAGAGCGCATTCACGCACCCATACCATCCGTTATAAGGCCCTTATGGCCCATGAACCACACGGATATGAAAAAGGGGGCTACGGCGCTCTTGTCCGTGCCCCCTTTGGGTGTGGTCTTGATGAAGCCTTGAAAGCTACTTACGGGCCGCCTCTAACTCCTTTTTTTAGGGCGAGTGATCTCGTCACCCCTGATTCTGGATTGTAGTCAGGAGGGAGTTCAGCTCCTCGTTTTCAATCGAGGAGGGGAACTGCGCTTCTACGCGCAGGATGAAGTCGGAGAGCACGTTCATGTAGTTGTTGAAGGCGTCGTACGGGTTGTCGTACGGGCTGAAAAGGTTGTAATGCTTCGTGCTCATATAATAGAGGTGGTCGCTGCTTTGCAGGTAGATCCAGTCCTGCTTGATACGGCGATTCTCACAGAGGCGCACGCGCTCGCTGATCTCGTTGAGCTTCCGGAAGGCCTCCTGTTGCAGGACGTTGCCGAGCCATGAGCTACAATCCTTCTCTTCATCTACCCACGACATGGGGTAGGGTACGGAGATGGAGTCCACGGGGCGCGTCTGGGCAAAGATCTCTGAGGGCAGGGAGAAGGTGATGTCGTTTCGTTCGGCATACTGCGGAAGGGCCTTGAAGAAGTCGAAGATGCCGGTGTCGGCGGCGTGCATGGAGCCAAGCACCTCGTAGTTCATAAAGGCGTTGATGATCTTCTCGCCTTCGGCTGTGGCGGAGATGGCAGAGATGTACTTATCGGCCGTCAGCGGATACTCCTTCCACGAGTGGTCGTCGAAGCGGATGGAGAGGTCCTCACTGAAGCGATCGTTCTTGAGCAGCAACTTGAGCTGCGGACGGATGGCGGAGGCGTAGACGTAGTTCGGGCTTTTTCCAACCCGTGACATGCTTAGCGCCTTCGGTCAGCATACCTTCAAAGCCAAGCTCATAGACCAGTTCGGAGATGTCGTCGGAATAGATCAGCTCGGTGTTACGGAACACCTTCGGCTCGACGCCAAAGAGGGCCTTGACCTTCTCGGTGTGCATCCGAACTTGCGCCTTGAACTCTTCCGGGTCGCCGATTGAGGCGAGTGAGTGGGCGTACGTCTCGGCCGAGAACTCCACGCAGCCCAGACCGGCCAATTCGCGGAAGCTGTCGATCACCTCCGGGGCATAGATCTCCATCTGCTCGAGGGCAGTACCGGAGATGGAGAAGGCAACCTTGAATTTCCCGCCGCTCTTGCGGATCATTTCCATGATGGCACGGTTAGCCGGCAGGTAGCACTTTTCGGAGATGCGGTGAAAGATCTCTTCGTTCTGGAAATCGTCGTAGTAATAATGGTTGTTGCCGATGTCGAAGAAACGGTAGCGCCTCAGGCGAAAAGGCTGGTGTATCTGGAAGTAAAAAGCAAATGGTCTTCATATATCTCTTCATTTTATTGTTTACCAAACAGAACTTGATCATAGATTTTGCGGACTTTCTGTCCGGCGTATTCCCCATTTAATGTTGTTGACCTCCTTGAGACCTTCGTCGCGGAGGAAATTGTGCAGCGTGGGGTAAGTGATGAGGCCATACATGGCGTCGGCCGTGGCTTCGATGTCCCAATAGTCCACCTTGATGGCGTAATCCAAGATCTCAGCGCAGCCAGACTGCTTGGAGATGATGGAGGGCACGCCGCATTGCATAGCCTCGAGCGGCGAGATGCCGAAGGGCTCGGAGACGGAGGGCATAACATAGACATCACTGGCCCGGAGGATCTCATAGACCTGCTTCCCCTTCATGAATCCGGTGAAGTGGAAACGATCGGAGATGTTGCGTGAGGCGGCCAGGCGGATCATCTTGTTCATCATGTCGCCATTACCGGCCATGACGAAGCGCACGTTGTCGGCCTTCATCAGCACGCGTGAGGCGGCCTCGACGAAATATTCCGGGACCCTTTTGCATGGTAATGCGGCCGAGGAAGGTGATGATCTTGTCCTTTACGCCGCGCTTGTCAGGGATGGCGAGAATCTCGGGGCTAAGCGGCTCCACGGCGTTGTGGACGGTGGTCACCTTGGCCGGGTCTTGGTGATACTTTTTCGATCACCGTGCGGCGGGTTAGCTCGCTTACGGTCATGATGTGGTCGGCGTAGTCCATGCCGTTTTTCTCGATGCCGTAGACGTCCGGATTGACGTTGCCACGGCTGCGGTCGTAGTCGGTGGCGTGGACATGGATGACGAGTGGCTTACCGCTCACCGTCTTGGCGTGGATACCGGCGGGGTAGGTCAGCCAGTCGTGTGCGTGGATGATGTCATACTCCTCGGTGCGGGCGATGACGCCGGCCACGATGGAGTAGTTGTTGATCTCCTCGAGCAGGTTGTCCGGATAGCGACCCGAGAACTCGAAGCAACCCAGATCGTTCACGTAACGATAGCTGAAGTCGGCGTAGATATGGTCGCGTAGGCGGAAGTAGTACTGCGGGTCCATGAACTTCGAGAGGCGTTCGGCGACGTAATTATAGTCGACGTCCTTCCACACAACCGGCGTGTTGCATGCCCCGATGATCTTCAAAAAACTCTGGTCTTCGTCCCCCCACGGCTTGGGGATCACCAGCGAAATATGCATATCCGGCTGCAGAGACATGCCCTTGATCAGGCCGTAGCTGGCTGTCCCCAGACCTCCCAGAATATGCGGAGGGAATTCCCATCCAAACATCAATGCTTTCATATCTGTATATCGTGTGCAGAGTGTGTAATTAGTCTTCAACGTTGTAGGCCTTGAGGCGTTCGATGACGGTCAATATCGAGGCTACACTCATCAGGAACGAGATGGCGCCGCGACCGGTAAAGGGCGGGTTGCCGTCGAAGAGTTCGGAGATGGTGCTGACGCAGTGCATAGACATCTCTTCCTCCATATTGATCAGGGTGCGCTCGGCAAAGGATACGCCTCCGCGGCCGAAGAGGCTCAAGTATGCCGTCAGGTACATGCCCGTCAGCCAGGGCCAGACGGGGCCTTGATGGTAGGCCAGATCACGCTCGTATTGCGGGCCGATGTAGTCCGGCCGGTAGCCCTCGCTTTTGGGGCTGAGGGAGCGGAGGCCTTTGGGGGTGAGCAGCTCCTTGGTAACGATGTCGAGGGCGCCACGCTTCTGTACGCGGGTCAGTGGTGAGTAAGGGCAAGCCAAGGCGATGACCATGTTCGGCCGCACGCTCCAGTCTTGATTGGCGCTGTTGTCCACGTAGTCAAAGAGGTAGTTGTACGGGTTGACGAAGGTGGCGGGGAAGGAGAGGTCGAGGGCGGCGATGAGTTGGTGCACCCGCTCCGGTGTTGCGTCACCTTGCAGCTCGCGATAGAAGCAGAGGGCATTGTACCAAAGGGCGTTGAACTCCACGATGTAGCCCGTGCGGGGGACGACGGGCCGGCCGTTGATGACGGAGTTCATCCACGTCACAGGCCGTTCGCGACCGTTGGTGTAGAGCAGACCGTTGTCGCGTAGGATCAGGTTGGGGTGCTTCTGGGCAAGGAGGTACTCGATGATCTCGTGAATCAGGTCGCCATAGAGTCGGCGTGCCTCTTCGACGCCCAACTTGAGGGCGAACTGCTGCACGTTCCATACGACCCAGAGCAGCACGTCGGGTTCGTCGATCTCGCGAATCACGGTGTCGGGCAGACCGTAACGCATAAAGGTCTGAAGGGCTGGGATGGCCGTCCGCATGAGGCGTTCGTAGCGTTCGCGCTCGCCCGGTAGAGGGTGCAGGCCGTCATGGAGACAAACATGTCGCGGGCCCGGACTTTGAACCAAGGGTAGCCCGCCAAGAGGTAGACGTCGTCGCGGTCACTACGAGGGATGTAGAACATCTGGTGGGCCGAGTTCTTCAGGCAGTTGTAGAAGCTCGACCGGGGGGTGCGCTCGGCCACTTCGGCGTCGAAGAAGGCGGGCAGTGCGGCCAGCCCCTCGACCGGTTTATCGCCGCCGCAGAAGACGATCGACTCGCCTTTAGCGATCGGCAGCTCGAAGTATCCCGGCACGAAGAGGTCTTCCTTGTAAGGGTAGCCGCGCTCCTGCTCCTTGGGGTACTCGATGCCGTTGTACCAATAGGGTTCGTAGACGAACTTCGGCGCCTTGTTGAACTGCATGTAGAGGTCTGCATAACCGGGATACATGCGGGCTTTGATGCCGTTGGGCACCTCTTCGTACGATCGATCGGCCATACCGTTGACCTGCGTCAGCTCCTTCACGCTGCGGAAGGCCATGAAGGGTCGAAAGCGCAGCGTAGTGGGCGAGTGCGCGTCCATCAGCGTGTACTTGATCATGATTTGATTGTCCGTGCGGGAGAAGATCATCTCCTTCGACAGGATCACTCCGCCGACGCGATAGACGGTCCGTGGGACGGTGTCCATCGTGTATTCGCGGATGTACTTGTGGCCGTTGGGGCTGAAACTTCCGCCTTCATACTTGTGAAGGCCCAGGTTGAATTCGGCGCCGTGTTGGATCACGGTCTCATCGAGCGACGAGAGGATCACGTGGTTGTCATCGTCCAGATTTGGCTCCGGCATGACCAGCAAACCGTGGTATTTCCGCGTGTTGCAATCCACGATGGTGGAGCAGTGATAGGCGCCCTTACGGTTTGTGCGGAGCACTTCGCGCGAGAGGGATTCTTCCAGGTTGATCAGCAGCGTTTTGTCAAATTTCAGGTAGCTCATTGTATTCCTTCCTCCTAACTTGTTGTATTTGATGCCCCAAAAGTAGGATTTGGGGGCGATTTTGCAAGTGGGTGGAAGGTCTGAGGCGTATGCGCAGCCAGCGCCTATCGGATTTGGTCGCTCTCCCTCCCGTTCGAGTGCCGTGGCCGGTGAGCAATAGGCTCCAAAATGTATAAATCCGAGCTTTGTCTGCGGACAAACAGATCATATAGATCTATAGACCTCTATCGTCTATGGACAAATAGCCTATTTATACGTAAACCCATAGTTTGTCTGCGGACAAACGGGGTATATAGATTTATAGGATACTAACGTCTATGGACAGAGATGCTGTCTATACGTAAACCTTCAGTTTGTCTGTGAACAAATAGAGGTATATCGATCTATGAAGCTCTATTGTCTATAGACGAAGAGCGTTTATGAATAAATCCATAGTTTGTCTGTAGACAAAGATGATGTATGGATCTGTATGGCTCTATTGTCTATGGACAAAGATGCTATTTATATGTAAACTTATATTTGTCTACAGACAAAAAAATAGCCATATACATCTATGCATCTCTATTGTCTATGGACGAAAATTCAATTCATGCATAAATCGAAGTTTTGTCTGTAGACAAAGAGTCTGCATATATCTATCACTTCCGTTTGTCTGTAGACAATGAAGGTCTATACATGGGATTCACCCCTTGTCCGCCGTCGCTAAGTGTTTCCACTAAAGAAAAGACCCCATCCACGGGAGTGAACGGGGTCAAAGTCTAATTTCGGAGCGAGTGCGCTGCGGTTTATGTGAAGAGAAGGATCATCAGCTGGGCCGTGAGCACGCGCAGGAACATGGTGAGGGGGTAGACGGTGGCGTAGCTGACGGCTGGGGCGTCGTTGCCAGCGGTGGTGTTGGCGTAGGCTAGGGGCGGGGGATCGGTGGTGCTGCCGGCCAGAAGGCCCATGAGGGTGAAGTAGTTCAGGCGGAAGAAGCGACGGGCCACGACGCCAACGGCCATGAGGGGCAGGAAGGTGATGAGGAAGCCGTAGCCGACCCACGAGGCGCCACCGCCGCGGACGAGGGTGTCGACAAAGCCGTCGCCAGCGCCGATGCCGACGCAGGCCAGGAAGATGGTGATGCCCACTTCGCGCAGCATCAGGTTGGCGCTGGCCGTGGTGTAGGTCACCAGACCATAGCTCGCGCCGAAACGGCTGACGAGGATGGCGACGATGAGCGGGCCGCCAGCCAGACCGAGCTTGACGGGCCGCGGTATGCCGGGCAGTAGCAGCGGAATGCTGCCGAGGAAGACTCCGAGCGCAATGCCGAGGAAGAGGGGATGAGGTTGGGCTCGTTGAGCCGCTTCATGGAGTTACCGAGCACCTTCTCGACGGCTTCGATGGCCGAGGGGGTGCCGACTACGTTGACACGGTCGCCCACCTGCAGGGTGAGTCGCGGCGTGGCCACGAGGTCGATGCCGGCACGGCTGATACGGGTGATGTTGATCCCGCCACACGATTGGCGCAGGCGAAGCTCGCCGAGGCGCTTGCCGTTGATCTCGGGCTTGGTGACGAGGATGCGGCGGTTGAGCAGTTCGCCCTCTCGGCGCAGCCACTCCTCTTGCTTGAGGGGCGCCTCTTCGCCGACGAAGGTGCGGACGGTGGGGGCGTCGTGCTCGGTGGTGATGACCAGGACGCGGTCGTCTTCGTGGAGGACGGTTTGGCCAGAGACGATCTCGGTGCGGCCGTCGCTACAGTAACGGATGCGGGAGAGGACAAAGTCGTAATGCGGCATGAGGGCGGATAGCTCGCTGACGGTGCGGCCGAAGAGGGCGGGGTTCTTGACCACGAGCAGCAGCTGGTGTGCCTCGCGGTCGTGGCGGTCGTCCTCGGATTCGAGGTGGGCCGTCTCCGGTCGTGATTGATGCGGAAGAGGAAGCGCAGGCAGATGATGGCGAGGATGATGCCGACCACGCCCAAAGGGGTAGGCTACGGCGTAACCGAGGGCGATGGTGGGGGCGGCCTCGCCGTGGACATCGTTGTAGGCCTCCTGCGCGGCGCCCAGTCCGGGGGTGTTGGTGACGGCGCCAGAGAGGATGCCGACCATCGTCTCTACCGGGATACCCGTTATATAATGTATGGCGAGCGCAAGAATGACGCCCAGAAGGACGATGGAGGCGGCGAGTAGGTTGAGCGTGATGCCGCCGCGTTTGAAGGAGGAGAAGAAGCCGGGGCCGACTTGCATACCGATGGAGTAGACGAAGAGGATGAGGCCGAACTCCTTGAAGAAGTGCATGACGACGGGGTCGATGGTGAGGCCGAAGTGGCCCATGACAATGCCGACGAAAAAGGACGAAGGTGATGCCGAGCGAGATGCCTGCCACGCGGACTTTGCCGAGCAGGATGCCGAAGACGATAACGAGGGAAAGCAGGATGACGGAGTGTGCTACGCCGCCGCCCCATAGGAGATCATTGAACCATTCCATAGGACTGAGAGGGGTAAAGCTGAATGTGAAACGTGTAGTGTGTAAGTGTTTATGATGGCGGCAAAGGTAGACCCGTCTCTCCGGAACGAAAACACTACAAACGAAAAACGCGGACCGGGTACATGCGCTGTATCCGGTCCCGCGTCGTGGGTGCAGGTCAGAGTCGGTCGTTGAAGGTCTCTGCGCCGGTGCGTCGCTGGCGGGAGCGTTTCACCTTGTCCGACCCGAAGCGGTAGCTGAAGTCGAGGCGGAGGTAGCGCGTGTCGGACTGGGCCCAACCGTCGTTGTCGATGTTGCCGTAACGGAGCACGTAACGCGAAGTTTCCCAGCGGAAGGGATCGTTCAGCGTGGCCGATAGCGTGCCGCGGCCACTCCAGAGGGACTTCTCGACGCTGAGTGCCATCGAGCCGGACGCCCGGTAGCGACTCGCCAGATACCAGCGGGGCGTGACGACGTAGCCGTTCAGCTGCATCTGCCATCCGCGGCCCCAGTCGAAGCGGTTGTTGAAGTCTACGTAACCGTGGAGGGCTGTTTTGCGGAAGTCGCTGCCCATGAAACGCGAATGGTAGTTGCGGTATATCCCGTTGGCGTTCACGTTCATCGTCCAGCGAGAGGCGACGGTGATGGGGACGTTCAAGGAGAGCGTGGCGTTGTCCACTCGGCCGAAGTTCATGTAGGTGTAGTGCTGCATGCGGGTGGCATCGTCCCTGCGAAGGCTCCTGAGTGATCATGTCGTCGGTGCGGGTGTAGGGAGAGCGTGAGGCTATAGCTGCGGAGGCGGTAGACCATTTGCAGGCTGTGGCGATAGCTCGGCTGCAGGTTGGGGTTGCCCTCTTGGTAGGACGTTGGCGATTCGTAGAACCGGAAGGGGTTCAGGCTGCTGAACGACGGCCGATCCACCTTTCGCGCATAGGAGAGGGAGAGCGACTGCCCGCGGCCGATGGTGTATTGCACCGAAGCGGAGGGGAAAAGCTCCCAACGACGGCGCGTGAAGCCGGTGTCGCCCACCTCCTGATAGCCGTCCTGAAGCGTGTGTTCGGCCCGCAGACCGGCCGAGCAGCTGAAGCGTTCGCCCCGTGCACGGCTGAGATTGAAGTACAGCCCCGCGATCTGCTCTTTATAGATGAAGTGGTTCGACTGGCCCGGATTGTCAATCCATGCGTCGGCCGTGGCGAGGGTGAGGCCCCTGCAAATTGTTGTCGCGTCGGATGCCGCTCAGCTGAGCGCCCGTCTCGGGCGTACGCTGGCGGGCAGGGGCGCTTCGAGGTCTGTCTTCACCAGCCACACGTTCGTCTTTTTGGAACACGCTGTGGCCCTTGCCCTCCCGTGGGCGCAGCTCTCGGCCGTCGGGAGCGACGTAATGGAGCACCATCTGCTGCTCCCGGTTGTGGTCGGCGTAGGCATAGATGACGTCCGTGGAGAGGCGCGTCTGCTTGGTGGGCGTCCAGACGTGGTTCAGGTCTAACGAGAGGTTGTTGTTGTAGATATCCATCGTCAGCGGGGCGTGGATGGCGGAGTCCACCTCGGTGCGGCCGAGGCGTCGGATGTCGGTCGTGGTGCGGTTGATGTTGCCGCCATCGTAGCGGACGCCCCGAGCCAAGAAGCCAAGCGTGTGGCTGTCCGAGGCGTACCAATCGACGCCGAAGGAGCCGTTGTGGAGTATTCCGCTGGGGCGGAACACGCCGTGGTCGGTGTACTCCAGCGGCACGTCGAGGGTGCGGTAACGGCTGACGTTGTGGTATTGGTGCTCATAGTGACCCATGTTGCCGCCGTAGCTGCCGTAGACGTTCCATCGGCCGGAGCGATAGTTGGCGCTGAGGCTCGGCTCCACGGCGGGGCCAGTCGTCTTGAGGTAGTAGCTGGCGGAGGCCGTTCCGTTGAGGCCCATCGATTCGTCGCGGCGCAGGCGGATGTCGATGATGGCGCCCGAGTGGGCGGCTTCATAGCGCGCCGACGGGTTGGTGATCAGCTCCACGCGCTCGATGCGCTCGGCCTGCATGGTCTTGAGGAGCTGCTCGACGGTCGTTCCGGTCAGGTCGGCCGGCTTACCATTGATGTAAACGATGGCGGGCTTACCGACGATGGAGATTCCGCCGTTGGCATCGACGATGACGCCCGGCAACTGGCGGAGTACGTCGGATGCGTTCTTGCCCGCGGTCAGCATATAGACTTCAGGGGCGGACAATCATTCGGTCAGCCTTCTGCAAGACGGCTGGGGCTGCGGCCGTGACCGTCACTTCGCTCAGCCCGACGCCCGTTTCGGCGAGGGTGATCGTGCCGAGTCCGGTTCGGAGGCGCGGAGGTCGACGGGTTTGCGGGACCGTTTGAAAGCCGATTAAACGGACCTCAAGCGTATAGCGCCCGGGGATACGCGGTCGAGTTGGAAGGTGCCCGTGGCGTCGGTGACGCTGCCTTTGAAGAAGGCGGAGTCCGAGTCGTAGAGCGCGGCGGTGGCAAACTCGAGCGGCTTACCGGCCGCATCCGTCACGCGGCCCGTGAACGCACGCTGGGCGTGAGCCACCGAGAGCGAGAGGCTCAGCCATGCGATAAGCAGGGAGAAGTAGTGCTTCATTGTGGTGATGTTTTTTTAGTGTAGACGATGGGGGTCTTCGCCCCGTTTAGGTGTTAGGGGCTGCGCCCCGTTTAGACGTTTAGGGTGTTTAGGGTGTTGAACTGCTTGTCAAACCAACGAATAAACAGATAAACAAACCAACAACTAAACGGGGCTTCAGCCCCTGAGGCAACCACCTCTATTCCTCCGGCAGGGTGATGTCCGGATTGCCGTCGCCGCCCGGTTTGGGTTTCTCGTCGGGCTTCTTGGGCTGTTCGCCACCGGGTTGCTCCGGCTGCTTCAGGGTCCTTCGGATCCTTCGGCGTGTCGGGCTGTTTGGGCTCTTTCGGATCCTTGGGAGTCTTCGGTTCCTTCGGCTCTTTGGGCTGCTTGGGTTCCTTCGGCTCTTTGGGCTCCTTCTTCTTCGTCTCCGGACGCTCGGCCAGGAGGGCCTGCTGTATGTCCGCATTGATGCTGCTCATCAGACGTTTATAGGGCGCTTCGCCGCCGAGTGTGGCCAGTGCGTTGATCGTGTGGGCTAGGGCGGCGATACTCACCGTCGAGGGCGATACGCCTCTCCTTGGTTTGGCCCACGAGATCCATGTTGCGCTGCGTACGGGCGTTGTAGGCGGCTTCAAATTTCTTGTTCGCGTCCTTGAGCTCGTCCAGCCATTTTTCGGCACCGATAAGCGTCAGTTTGGCCTTTGCGTCGGCCACCTCCAAGTCGCTGACGACGTTGGAGACGATGGCCGTTTCTTCGCGTAAGGGCTTCGTTTGCGGCGCCTTGTCGTACTTCAGCAGGATGGCCTGTAGCTGTTGCGCGGCCGTCGCCTTGGCCTCCTCGGGAAGCCGGTGAAGACGCGCACGTGTCCGTAAAGCCCTATCAGGGCCTTGTCGCGTCGCTCGTCGAGCTTGTTCAGCTCTTTCGTGTCCACATCGCCACGCATGGGTTGCACGGCCGCGTCGAAAGCCTTGTACTTCTCATCGAAGACCTTGGCCGCGTCTTTCAGCTTCAGCGTCTCCAGATCTTCCTGAGAGAGGAACAGTTGCACATTCGTCATCACCTGATAGAAATTCATCAGGCGGAGCTTGGTGAGATTGAAGTAAAGTATCATTTCTGTAAAATTTAGAGTGTAATCCTGTAATTGTAGTAAGCGAAACGCCCAACTGACATCCATTGAAGGCATTTCCTTGAGTAATTTTTCACCGACGGACTTCTTTTGGAGGAATTTCCTTGAGTAATTTTTCACCGACGACTCTCTTTTTGGAGGAATTTCTCCGAGTAAATTCGTCCAAAAAGCATTCGGTTGGAGGAATTTCCTTGAGTAAATTCGTTCAAAAAGCATTCGGTCGGAGGTGTTTCTCCGAAGAAATTCGTTCAAAAGCATTCGGTTGGAGGAATTTCTCCGAAGAAAGGCCTTCGCCAGCCTTCAGCCGGGGCGTATGGCCAAAAGCGCCGGCGAAGAAAAGGAAAAAGATCGTTTGGCGGCCGGGGAAACGATAAGCGAAAAACGAAGGCCGGATATCCGCATTCGGGGTACCCGGCCAACGATAAATTCCCAACAGCATCGTTAGAGTCGCTTTTTTTCTCTTTCGCAGCGGCGGAGCGGCCGCCGTACTTCAGTTGCTGCTGATTGAAACGATAGATGAGGCTGAGCGAGACGTCCCACTGGGCGTAATATTCGTTCTGATAGAAGCTGAAGCGGTTGATGCGTGCCCGTTCGTAGTAATCGAGCGTGTGGAAAAGGTCGCTGGCGGAGAGTTTGACGTCGAGTCGGTTGCTGAGGAAGCTCTTGCGAAGCCCTGCGCCGAGCGACCAATAGGGGTCGAAGCGATAGATGCCTTGGTTGCCGCCGCTGTTGTAGTAGAAGTCGAGGTTGAAGGTCATGCCGAGCGGCAGCTGGAGGTAGTGGTTCGTCTGCACGTAATAGCTCGGGTGGTTGTAATCGACGGTCTCGCCCAGATAAACGCCCTGGAGTTGGGGCTTGACGACGCCCGCGGAGAGCGATGGCGACCAGGGTCCGAAGGCGTGGCGGAGGTCGATGCTGGCTTGCCAGAATTCGGCCTTTGGGAAGTTCTGCCAAGTGCTGATGATGGCGTCCGGGAGCGCCGGATCGTCCACAAAGAGGCTGGAGATATAGTTGTTGGTGCGGGTGTATCCGGCCCGAAGGTTCAGCCACTGCCACCCGAAGGCCCACTCGAGGTTGTACGAGGTCGAGGGTTTGAGCAGCGGATTGCCCTTTTGGTAGACGAAGCGGCTCTGATAATACGTCCGGCTGCCGAGGTAGGAGAGCGCGGGCCGATCCGTTTTGGTGGAGAGGGTGAGGGAGGTGTTGAAGTGGTCGTCGGCGTAGGAGGCGGAGGCGGAGGGAAGAGCTGAACGTCCGTGTCGCTGAGGCTTTCGGAGGCGTCCACGAGGTCGGTGTGGTTGCGGGCGACACGCTCGTAGCGCAGTCCGGCGCTGAAGGCCCATCGCTCCAGGTCCAGCGCCAGCTCGGCATAGCCCGCGGCCTTGTCCTCGGTGCTCCGATAGTGCGACTCGGGCAATCGGCCGGCATAGATGAAGTGCTGTCCGCTGCCATTGATGCGGCTGTATTCGGCACCGAGAGAGAGCGAAAAGGGCGTCGGAGAGTTTCCAATCGGCCGTGAGTTCGGTGGCATAGATGTCGTAGTCGGCCAGCAGCTTCGAGTCGGTCAGGGCCGTATCCCGGGCCATGAGCTCGCGCACGGTCTGGAACTTTTTGTCGCGTGAGGAGACATAGTCGGCGTTGATCGATGTGGAAAATCGCTTGTTCCAGTCGGCATTATAAAAAGCGTTCAGCTGGAGGTCCCGTTCCGCCATGATTCATGCTGCTGGGACTGTCAAACTCCTCCGTGATCACGCCTCCGCGGCTCACGATGTTGTGATCGTCGGAGGTCACGCCCGCGTCGGTGCGTGATCCGATCAGCTGTGCGCCGATCGTATGCCCGGAGCGGATCTCCCAGTCGGCGCTGAGGCTATAGTCGTGCTCTCGGCTGTAGGGGAAGCTGGTGGCTGTCGGTGGTGTATTGGCGTGCGGTGTCGGCTTCGATTCCTTTGATGGAGAATTGGTGCGAGCGGTTACGGTAGTCGCTATATCCATAGTAGGCCGAGAGGTTGAGGCGCTTCGTTTTGTAGCCGATCGAGGCGTGCTCGCCGTGGCTGAAGCGTTCGCTGAGGGCTACCGTTGGCGCCCGCCTCGATGGAGAGGCCCGTGGCGCGATGCAAGGTGTAGATCTTGATCACCGCCGTCACGTCCGCGCCATACTTAGCGCCGGCGTTGGTCAGCAGTTCGACCTTGCGAATGTTCTTCACGTCGAGCATGCTCAGCTCCGTACCACTGCGCACACGTCGGTTGTCGAGGTAGTAGATCGGCGATCCTCCGCCAAAAACGGAGATGCCGCCCCGGTCGCTGATGATGCCCGGGATCTTCCCCAAGAGGTCGGTAAGCGTGTGTTCATCGGCCAGCACGGAGCCTACGACGGTCGTCGTCAGCACGCCGTTGCGATTGGTGATGTTCGGTCGGGCGGCCGTGACCGTCACTTCGCTCAGCCCGACGCCCGTTTCGGCGAGGGTGATCGTGCCGAGTCCGGTTCGGAGGCGCGGAGGTCGACGGGTTTGCGCACCGTTTGAAAGCCGATTAAACGGACTTCAAGCGTATAGCGCCCGGGGATACGCGGTCGAGTTGGAAGGTGCCCGTGGCGTCGGTGACGCTGCCTTTGAAGAAGGCGGAGTCCGTGTCGTAAAAGCGCTGCGGTGGCAAACTCGAGCGGCTTACCGGCCGCATCCGTCACGCGGCCCGTGAACGCACGCTGGGCGTGAGCCACCGAGAGCGAGAGGCTCAGCCATGCGATAAGGAAAAGGAAGTAGTGCTTCATTGTCGTGATGTTTTTTTAGTGTAAATAACGGCCCCAAATATCGCCCCCCCGCCCGCCTGTGCAATACCGTGGCGAAAATGGGT